>ENA-UONU01000011-UONU01000011.1-human-gut-metagenome-genome-assembly--contig:-CS51-NODE-11-length-255248-cov-26.171102_pt1 | contig 255248 bp, 165 predicted proteins | sample MGYA00242462_ERZ724009 | MGnify/ENA metagenome assembly ERZ724009 | reverse complement strand
AACTCAACCTGAATCCCGTATTTTCCATTTACACAAAATATTTTATAGTGCCTTAAGAGTAATCCTGATGCACCTTCTTTCCTTTTCTTTATTACTCTATGTAGAGATAATCGTAGTGTACTACTGGTTTCTTGCCATGCTTTCCCATTGCTTCCCTGGCCTGTGTGGAATCACAGTTTGCCTTACCCACACCGATGGGCTTACCTCCGAAGTCTACAATCCGCACAATGTCATCCTTTTCAAATTCGCCGATGACGTCGATGATGCCTACAGGTAGAATGCTGACTGCCTTATCCGAAAAAAGCAATTCGGTAGCACAGTAATTGATGTGTAACTCGCCTTTGGCAAACCCCTCGCTGTGTGCAATCCATTTCTTTACACTGGATACAGGTTCGGGAGAAGGAGTGAAGCGGGTACATAGCGTACTTTCAGGGTGTTGAATCAAATCGACAAGGATATTGTCCCGCTTACCATTGGCAATGATAACTGTGATACCTTCATCAGCTACTTTACGGGCAATATTGGTTTTAGTTAGCATTCCGCCACGGCCGAAGCTGGACTTGGAGGTCTGAATGTATGAAGAAAGGTCTTTTCCCTGACCGATTTCACGGATCACTTCAGAAGCTGGATCAGCAGGAGAACCATTGTAAATTCCGTCAATATTACTGAGAATAATCAAAGCCTGTGCGTCCATCATGGAGGCTATCAGGCCGGACAACTCATCATTATCCGTAAACATCAGTTCGCTTACAGAAATCGTATCGTTTTCATTGACGATGGGAATCACTCCATTCTCTAACATCACCGTCATGCAGTTCTTTTGGTTGAGATAGTGTCTGCGGGTGGCAAAATTCTCTTTCATAGTCAGCACTTGACCAACAGGAATACCATGTTCGCGAAAGAGTTCGTAATAACGGTTGATTAGTTTGGCTTGGCCTACGGCAGAGAAAAGCTGGCGCTGATCTACACTGTCCAACTTCTTGGCGGAGTGCACTTCGCTACGTCCGGAAGCTACGGCTCCGGACGACACAAGTATGACTTCTACTCCTGTCTTATGCAGTTCAGCTATCTGATCGACCAAAGCGGACATGCGTGTTACGTCCAGAGTACCGTCACGACGTGTCAGGACATTGCTGCCTACCTTTACAGCTATTCTCGAAAATTGTTGTTCCATGTGTTGTATATCGTTCTTATGTGGTTTCTGGAGGAAAGTGAAAGGATTATTCTTCGTCTTTTCCTTTATTACGTTCACGGATTATCTCCATGGCATCTTCATATGTTTCCTCGCTGACGAGAATGGTTACATCCGGTGCTATATAAGGTGCGATGGTGCTCATAAGTCCATCTTTGATAATAGTTGCTATACCATTGTTTTCGAGTAAACCCTTAACAAGTTCTGCTTCCCACGGTGATCCTTTGAACACTTCAACTGTGCGGCTATAGTCTGTTGATTTCATAATGGTAAGAATTAATAGATTTATATATTACAAATATAACAAGTATTTCGGAGAAAAGATTTGTTTTATCCTTAAATGTTTGGCGATTATAACTCTATTCGCTGCACAGTTACCGCTTCATTCAGAAAGGTAGATGCCGATTCGGTGAACTTCTCTTCTGCTTCCGTAGTGTAGTAGGTGCAATTTCCGCCTTTTGTACATTTGGCATCCATTTCCGGGTGACGCTGTAAATAATCTTTCAGACTAGTTGCTACTAACTCCCCTTGTGCTACGGTGGTAATGCCCTTGGGCATATACTTCTCTATTTTAGGTAGCAGTATTGGATAATGGGTACATCCGAGAATGACCGTATCGATTTGTTCATCTTTTGACAGAAGTTCGTTGATATATTTGCGTACAAAATAATCAGTTCCGTCTCCTTCCGCCTCATTGTTTTCTACGAGGGATACCCATAACGGACAGGCTTCACCCTCCACCTGGATATCCGGAAAAAGTTTATGTATTTCCAGCGGATAGGATTCCGACTTTATGGTTCCTGCAGTAGCCAGAATTCCTACATGGCGACTATGGGTAATATTCCCGATACATTCCACAGTAGGACGGATGACGCCCAGTACGCGACGTGCAGGATCCATTTCGGGAAGATCGTTCATTTGTATGCTGCGTAATGCCTTGGCGGACGCCGTATTGCATGCCAGGATAACGAGATGGCATCCCATTTCGAACAATCGGGTGACAGCTTGCAATGTGAACTCATACACGATTTCGAAAGAACGTGTACCATAGGGTGAACGTGCATTGTCTCCCAAATAGATGTAATCGTACTGGGGCAAGGCTTCCCGTATCTTGCTCAGGATAGTCAGTCCGCCATATCCGGAGTCGAATACACCGATAGGGCCGGGGATAGTGGGTAATTTTTGCTTCATAACAGAAATACTTTGTACACAATGCAAAGATAATGCAAATCGAATGCAGAACTTTCATGCTTGCATGAAAAAAGTTATGCTGAGGTACCGCTTATCTTATTTAAAGATAGAAAAAGGCGTGAACTGTTTGCAGTCCACGCCTTTTTCTATCTTTAAATAAGATATGTCTTTACTTAATTCCCAGTTGGGTTTTAACTTTAGAAGTAACATCTACACTCTCTGCACCTACATAAGGTATTGGTGTGCGAGCCAAATCAAAGATATAGATTGCGCCTTCTGCTTTGCCTACAGCCTGGATGGCATCATCCAATTTTTTATAGATGGGAGCCAATGCATCTTGCTGTGCTTTCTGCATGCTTTGATATGCTTCCTGTTGGAATTCTTCTTGTCTTTGAGCCATCTCTTGCAATTCTTTCTGGCGTCTTTCTGCTATATTTCTCGGCAGAGAGTCAGCTTGCTGTTGGAATTCTTGCACTTTCTTGTTGAATTCTGATTGAGTGCGTTCCATTTCTTGAGAATACTTCTTTGACATAGCTTCCAGATCAGCTTGTGCCTTAGTATATTCCGGCATAACAACAATAACCTCCTGAGAGTTCATGTGAGCAAATTTTTGTGCCATCGCTCCCAAAGGAAGAGCGAACAGTACCACGAGTAGTGCGATTTTTTTAAGCATAATGTTTATTGTTTATTTTAATAATTAGTCGTTGAATAAATGCAAATATAGTGCAAACTGAACGCAAAACAAAATAAGCTTGCTTATTTTTAATGCTGAGGTGCGGCTATATTCGCGAAGCAAATGTATGAAATTAATTTGAATATCCTAACTTAGCAAGCACTTCATTGCTGATATCAATACGCGGAGAAGCAAAAATAATGCTTGTTGCGGATGCACGGTCTACAACTACCGAATATCCTTTCTGCTCCGATATTTCTTTAACCGCATTATAAATTTCATCCTGAATAGGTTGCATCAGACTTTCACGTTTCTTGAATAATTCTCCTTCAGGACCAAAATAAGTGCGGCGAAGTTCAGCGGCTTCTTTCTCCTTAGCGACAATCGCTTCCTCTTTCTTTCCCTTTTGTTCTTCTGAAAGAAAGACGGCTTCCGATTGATAGTTCTTGTATAAGGTTTTGGCTTCCTCGGCAACTTTCTCTACTTCACTCTGCCATTTCTTGGAAACCTGGTTCAACTGTTCGTTAGCACGTTCGTAAGCCGGAATGTTCTTCAGGATATACTCCATATCGATCAAGGCAAACTTTTGTGCGCTGGCTGTCATACCTACGGCAAACAGCAAGATCATTAATAAAACAGACTTTCTCATAACGTTTGGTTTTTGTGATACAATTAGAATTCTTGTCCTAAGATAAAGTGGAATTGACTGCCACCGTAATCTGAGGAACCACGTATTTTATCGAAACCATAAGCCCAGTCAATACCCATCATACCGATCATCGGCAGGAAGATACGGACACCGACACCTGCGGAACGTTTCAATTCGAATGGATTGAAATTCTTCACATCATGCCATGCATTACCGGCTTCTACAAAACCTAACGCATAAATACTGGTACTTGTTTCCAGCATCAGCGGATATCTTAACTCAAGTCCGAGACGGGTATAAGCATAACCTTCGTAACCGTAAGGAGTCAATGAACTGTTTTCATAACCACGAAGGGCAATGCTTTCCGTTGCGTAGCTGGAGTAACCGGTCATACCGTCACCACCTACATCGAATGTTTCGAACGGAGACTTCTTATACTTGTTGTAGTGTCCCAGCAAACCGAATTCAACACGGCCCATCAATACCGGAGTACGTTTAACTGCTACCGGGTCCATCAACGGGATGTACACCTTGGATTTGAATTTCCATTTGTGATATTCAATCCATTTGTGCATCTTGTTCATGTCGTCCTGGCTGGTAGTACTGTACTTGCTGTAGTCAGTTCCATCAAACAGTGAGTACGGCGGAGTTAACTGTACTGACAATGAGAACTCTGAACCGGAACGGGGATAGATCGGATTGTCAATAGAACTACGAGACAATGTCAGGTTGATACTAAGGTTGTTACACTTACCGTTTGTAACGGGGAAGTACTGCCAGTCGCTCAGGATATAGCGTTGGTAAGATAACTCAGCGGTAAACTGGAAGTAGTCATCCGGCCATTTCAAACGTTTACCGAACATAGCTGCTACACCGAACATCTTGATAGACTTGTCGGGGTCGTAATAGTTCTCATAGCTGTTGTAGTTACCGTAGTTATACATACCATAACCGTACATACCACTATACATACTGTTGTAGTAGCTATTCATATATGCCGAGTTGTAGTAGCGGCTACTGATATCTGTCTGTACGGAATAGAAGGCCGACAGAGAGAATGCGTTCGGACGTTTACCACCGAACCACGGGTCATAGAAAGAAATGCTATAGGATTGGTAATACTTGGCATTAGTCTGTCCGCTGACGGTCAAGGTCTGGCCATCACCCTGCGGCAGGATACCACGGTAGTTCTCACCCGGATGCAACAAGTTGGCCAGTGAGAAGTTAGTGAACTTCAAACTCAACTTACCGATGATACCGGTTTGTCCCCAACCGGCAGAGAATTCCACCTGGTCGTTAGCTTTGGATACCAGATCGTAACCTATATCTACAGTTCCGTCTTCCGGTCTTGGCTGAATATCCGGTTTGATTTGTTCCGGGTCGAAGTGTCCCATCTGCTGGATTTCACGCATAGAACGCATCAGGTCTTCACGGCTGAACAGGTCACCCGGACGGGTACGGAGTTCACGGCGTACTACGTTTTCGTACAAACGGTCGTTACCATTGATGTTGATCTTATTAATGGTAGCCTGGCGGCCTTCGAAAATACGCATTTCCAGGTCAATGGAGTCTCCTACGATATTTACTTCTACGGGTTCGAGGCTGTAGAACAAATAGCCGTTGTTATAGTAGAGGTTACCGATAGCATCTTCGTCTGACATGGTGCGTTCTTCCAGTAATTTCTGGTTGTATACATCACCTTTCTTCATGCGAAGCATAAAGTTCAACTGTTCGGAAGGATACAAGGTGTTACCTACCCACGTTACATTACGCAGATAATATTTTTCTCCTTCATCAATCTTCATGAAGATGTCTACGGTGCGGTCATCGTACGGTTTGATGCTGTCTTCTACGATCATAGCATCGCGATAGCCTAATTCGTTGTACTTATCGATGATCAACTGCTTGTCTGCCTCGAAGTTTTCTTCCACGAACTTCTTGGTACGGAACAGATTGAGCAATTTATTCTTTTCGTTGGTCTTCTTCATGATGCGTTTCAACTTCTTAGTTGCAATCGCTTCATTGCCAACGATGGTGATTTCGTGTACTTTTACCTTCTCCTTTTTGTCGATGTCGATATCCACGATCACCTGGTTATCGTTGGATACATCGTCTTTCTGCGAGATGATAACTTCTGCATTCTTAAAGCCTTTATCATCAAAGTAGCGCTTAATCAAAGTTTTGGCGCGGTCAATGACATTCGGGGTCACCTGTCCGCCCTTAATCATACCGATCCGGCTTTCTATATCCTCGCGCTCTGACTTCTTCACGCCGTGATAGCGGATATCGGATACACGCGGACGCTGAGTCAGATGAATCGTAAGCCAGACCTTATCGCCTTCTATCTTATCTGCGGTGATTTGAACATTGGAGAACAGACCATGCTTCCAGTAACGCTTACAAGCCTGAGTGACTTCGTCACCCGGTATGGTAATCGTTTGTCCTACAGACAAACCGGATAGTCCGATCAGTACATAGTCCTCATAGTTCTTAACTCCTTCTACTTTAATTTCTGCAATTTCATACTTCTTGGGTGTTCCCGAATAGAGAATAACCGGTTTTGCTGCATCATTATCGGTGCCATTGGCATCTTGAGCCGCACTTGTCAGTACACAACCGAAGAGGCAGATAAACGCTGTGAGTATAGAGAAAATACGATAGTGCATTTATGTTTTTGATTAAATATGTTTGAGTTTAACTGATTTGTTCACTGGTTTTGCCGAATCTGCGTTCCCGTCTCTGGTAGTCGCAAATGGCTTTGCAAAGTTCCTCTTCCCGAAAATCGGGCCAATAGGTTTCACAAAAATAAAGTTCCGAATACGCGCATTGCCAAAGAAGGTAATTGCTCAGACGGATTTCTCCACCGGTGCGTATCAGCAAGTCGGGGTCAGGCATGAAGTGGGTAGTCAGGTGCTTTGACATTAAATCGCAGTCGATCTGTTCGGGCGTCAATTCTCCTTTCTGCACCAAAGCGGCAATTTGCCGGCTGGCTTCTGTGATTTCCCAATGTGAAGAGTAGCTGAGTGCAAGTACCAGGCACATACCTGTATTCTTAGAAGTATTTTCTACGCAATTGTATAAACGTGTCTGTACATTTGCGGGTAACTTTTCTATATCTCCGATGATCCGGAAACTGATGTTATTCTTCATGAACGTGTCCTCTTCGATGGAGTCGAAAAGAAGGCTCATCAAGGCTGCCACTTCATCTGTCGGGCGGTTCCAGTTTTCGGTTGAGAACGTATATAGGGTCAGATATCTGATGCCCAGTCTGGCTGCCTCTTCGGCTATTACATGGACGGTTTCTGCACCGACTTGATGTCCGTAGCTGCGCTCGTGTCCGCGCTGCTTCGCCCATCGTCCGTTGCCATCCATGATAATCGCCACATGCTGGGGTATCCGGCTCAAATCAATTTGTTCTTTATATTGCATCTTTTTTAGTTGTTACATTCCTTACATCTTGGGAAGAGGTCGTAGGTGACGAAAAAGACGGTAAATGCATAACTGTCTTTATTCTTCCAACCTTTTCCTTTTATCTGGTATGGGTCTTCCAGTTGCAAACCTTCCCGTTGAGTAACATCCAACTGGTCGCTAAGGCTGAACCGCATCGTAAACTCGCATCCTATATTGATGCGTGGGGTTGCTTTGAATTTTATTCCCACTCCTATGGGGATGTTCATCGTAAAGACCGTTTTTACAGGCTTTGGTGCAAACGTAAAACCCAATCCACCTAATATATAAGGTGTAAATCGACGGTCACCCCGGTACGTATTACCGATACCATATCCCAAAAAGTTATATTCAAACTGTGCTCCCAAATCGATTATAGTCCGTTTGAAAGTGGCATATTCTCCATTCGGATACACATTTTTGAAATCTCTCGTGTCACCGGAAATCCTGCCAGCTGTCAGGTTGCCTTTTATTGCCATGTGTGGATTCAGTAAATACCGGGCTATAAAACCTCCCGCTATACCTGTGTCTTTAAACGGGGTGCTGCTATTTGCATCTCCCATATAAAAACTTCCTCCAATGACCCCTCCCATCTCCCAAGTATATTCTTCCTGTGCCATGGCACAACAGAATGGGAACATGAGCAGGCAAAATACTATCTTTATATTTCTTGTAATAGTCATACCGTTTTCTTGTTACTCCTTAACTATATAAGGAAACGGAAATTTGACTATTTTATTATTGCTGCTTGAATCCCAGTTTGTTTAGACGTCCACGCCAAACAGAACCGTCATTCCACGCGATCCAAATATAATGGTTCTTATCAATAGCCAAAGAATAATCTCCCTTACCTTCGAATAAACTTTTATATTCAATTGTATCTTTATCGTCTTCATCTTCTCCTGGAATGATAACTTTTTCAGATGCATATCTGAATTTATCAGCAGATTCATTCCAGGCAATGCCTGCAAGGGAAGAATAGATGGTTTTAAACTCTCCACCCATCATGTGGAATTGGCTTCCATAATACATGATTGCTGGATTCTTCATAGCTGGGCAAGAAAAGTCTGTCGGGGTACTCATATCGGCCCAAACAAGTCCGTCCTTTGAGAACCAAGGTATTGTAGCTTCAACCGTTTCTTCAACATTACCTACTACTACTGTTTGCTTGATACCACTTGCATTCGTGAATACAGTAGAATATATTTCTTTTAAAGGGAAATCAGAGGGAACTTTTTCGCCTTCTTTCCAAGTTGTTTCTCCGGCGCTTTTTGTACAGAAGAAATTCTTTCCATCTTTTGCAAAGATACCGGTAAGCATATTTTTACTTCCTGTTACCTCATCTGCAGGAATACCTGCTAAGAATGTTACCATGTACATTCCCTGCATATCCATTTCTTCCCAATTTGTACCATTATCGGAGTAGAATGCTTTTCCACTCTCTGCTGTAGTATATAATCGGTTGTCGAAATTAATGATAGAAGTTAATTTAGCGTCTGAAGGAAGACCGCTGATTGTAATCAGGTTTCCCCATTGGATACTGGCAGGATTTGATACGGAAGTGCGATATGCTGTTGTCGTAGAGGTGTAGACTAATAAATCTTCATTCAAAACGACAGATCTTTGCTTACCGGAAGCCGGAGAAGCGGGAAGTGAAGGCATTTCTCTCCAAATCAGTGAGTCCGGATCCTGTTTATGAACATTTACCTTAATGGTATATTCGCGGGTAGTGATTCCGTCGGCTGCATGTACTTTTAGTTTGATCGGTTCTCTCAGGTCAACTGAGTCGTTCATGTTGAATACAGTATCATTCAGACCAGAAGTTACCCATCCTGTTACCGTCAGTGTGTCGATTAAGATACGTTTTATGATGGAATCAGCACCCATAGGAAGCGAGTCTACATTATAAATTTCTCTTTTCAACTGGTCAATCGTAAACTTATAATATACGCCTTTTGTTATAGTATCAATACCAAAGGCACGTATCGTCGCGTCGGAACTATATTCATAATTTTCATCTGAGTCAAGACACGAACTTATGGCAATTGACATAAGAAGAAAACTCAGTATTACGGATAAAAACTTTATTCTCATTTTCTAAAGATAGTGTTTATTTACAAGTTGCAAAAATAGGAACATTTTTTTCTATAATCAGCATCCCGGGGAAGTTTTATATAAAATTATAGATAATACCCCTGTTTTTCTCGATAAAAAAGCATCAAAATGAGGTAATTCGGACTATTTCGTTGCTGTATAATGCCGTATACTTCTGCCGAAAGATTGCTCACTGGCATAACTAATTTTATCGTTCATTTCAGGAGCTTTAACACCGGATATCAGTGATGTGGGGCTTTCTTCAACATATGCTTCATCCCAAAGCCCCACATCGATGAAAGATTGTAGTAAGGTGCTTCCGCCCTCCACCAACAGAGATTGAATACCACGCTCATACAATATCTGCATGATCTGAGGCAATATGTCCTGTTGGAAATCTATCGGGAGATATTCCACGTTGGGCAGAGCGTCATGAAAGTGTTCGGTAAAGACGAGTGTCAGTACACTTCCGTCAAACAAATGAAGGGTAGGAGACAGACTCTGTTTCCGGTCGATGACGAGACGTATGGGAGAGCGCCCATACCAGTTGCGTACATTTAAAGATGGATTGTCCAGTTTAGCAGTACGTGTGCCTACAAGAATGGCAGAATGTTCCGCTCTCTTTTTATGTACCAGCATGGAGGTCAAGGGAGTGGATAAAATCACAGGATTACCTTCGGTCCGGCATAAGTCAATAAACCCGTCTGCGGATTCTGCCCATTTCAGTGTGATATATGGGCGGTGCAAGGTGTGAAAGGTTATGAATCTTTTGATTAGGTGTCGACATTCGTCTTCCAGTACTCCTACGATTACTTCTCGTCCGGCATCTTTCAGCTTCTGTATGCCCCGTCCGGCAACTTTGGAAAAAGGGTCCTGGCAGCCGATGACGATACGGGGGATTTGTTTTTCAATAATCAAATCTGCACAGGGGGGAGTTTTCCCGTGATGAGAGCAGGGCTCCAGACTTACATAGATGGTGGAACGCTTTAGTAATGAGGTCTCTTTTACGGAACGAATAGCATTGACTTCAGCGTGTGCTTTTCCGCAACGTACATGATAGCCCTCACCGATGATTTTCCCGTCGCATACGATTACCGCACCTACCATCGGGTTGGGAGCGGCGTTGCAAAGTCCGTTTTGCGCCAATTGTATACAGCGGCGCATGTATTTTTCTTCTTCTATGTGTGCCATTTTTCTATGATAATTCTTACTTTTGCACCCCAAAATGGATTCTTCGCAGTAGGATACGGACGGAGATCGGTCTGACCGGGAAGCCGAACAGGTGAAGAATCCGCTAAATATCCATTATGAACATTACCGCCTCTTATATTCGCCGGAAATTGCAGGGCCGTTATGATCCCCGCGAAGCCGGAAACCTGTCCCGGATTATCTGTTGCGAGATATTGGGGCAGCAAACTGTGGATTATTATCTGGGCAAAGATATAATTTTATCTGTAAAAGAGGAACAGGAATTGGAAAGCATTCTTGCCCGTTTACATAATTTTGAACCGATACAATATATTTTAGGGGAAGCCCGCTTCTTGGGAAGAACTTTTCGCGTGACTCCGGGTGTACTCATTCCCCGTCCGGAAACCGAGGAACTGGTAGAGATGATGTTGAAAGAACTTTCTCCCGTTTCTCGTGTTTTAGACGTTGGGACAGGTAGCGGTTGTATCGCCATTTCTTTGGCGAAAGAATTACCGGAGTCGCAAGTCACCGCTTGGGATGTATCGGGAGAAGCTTTATCTATTGCTGCTGCTAATAGTAAGGCTTTGCAGGCATCTGTACGGTTCGAACAGCGCGATGTGTTAACTTATGAACCTTGTGTGGCGGACTGTTATGATGTAATTGTGAGCAATCCGCCTTATGTTACTGAAGCTGAGAAACAGGAGATGGAACATAATGTGCTGGACTGGGAGCCTTCGTTGGCATTGTTTGTGCCCGATACAGATCCTTTGCGTTTTTATCGCCGCATAGCCGTGCTGGGACTTGAGATGCTTACGTCCGGTGGAAAACTTTATTTTGAAATTAACCGTGCTTTTGGAAAGGATACTGTAGCGATGTTGTGTGAAACAGGATATCGCGCGGTCAGACTCCAAAAGGACATATCTCATAATGATCGATTTGTAATAGCCGAAAAATGACGAATATTACTGAAACAGAGGCGCTGAATAAAGTAGCTGCCTATTGCTCTACAGCGGAACATTGCCGTGCTGAGATTTCTGAAAAACTACAGCGTTGGGGATTGCCCTATGATGTCATTGACCGCATTCTCAAGCGGCTGGTAGATGAAAAATATATTGATGAAGAGCGCTTCTGTCGTGCCTTTGTGAATGATAAATATCGCTTTGCCAAATGGGGGAAAGTGAAAATTGCCCAAGCACTGCAACTGAAGAAAATTTCTTATAATACATGCCGGCAGTTCTTGAATGAAATAGATGAAGAAGAATACTTGTCTATTTTAGATAGTTTGCTGACTGCAAAAAGGAAAAGTATACATGCGGAGAATGAGTATGAACTGAATGGAAAATTGATGCGTTTTGCCCTGAGTCGGGGTTTTGAAATGAAAGATATTCGTCATTGTATACAACTTTCTGACGAAAATGACGACTTTGAGTGAAAAATCTCTTTATTCTTTTTTTTATTCTCGTTCTGTTTCTGTATTTTTGTGCCATATTTACTATAAATAGCTAATTTAGTTATGAGAACTTTAGAAAAACTATTCGCAGAGAAGTTGCTGAAGATAAAAGCGATTAAACTACAACCGGCAAATCCCTTTACATGGGCTTCCGGATGGAAATCTCCCTTTTACTGTGATAACCGCAAAACACTTTCTTATCCTTCTTTGCGTAATTTTGTAAAGATTGAGATTACCCGTTTGATATTGGAACGTTTCGGGCAGGTGGATGCAATTGCCGGCGTAGCAACAGGCGCTATCCCTCAGGGAGCTTTGGTTGCCGATGCGCTGAATTTGCCGTTTGTGTATGTACGTTCTACCCCGAAAGACCATGGATTGGAAAACCTGATCGAAGGAGAGCTTCGCCCGGGTATGAAAGTTGTGGTGGTTGAAGATTTGATTTCTACAGGTGGAAGTAGCTTGAAGGCCGTAGAAGCTATTCGTCGCGACGGATGTGAAGTAATCGGTATGGTTGCAGCTTATACCTATGGTTTCCCGGTTGCAGAAAAAGCATTCAAGGATGCCAAAGTTCCTTTGGTGACGCTGACGAATTATGAAGCGGTTCTGGATGTTGCACTTCGTACGGGTTACATCGAAGAAGATGATATTGCAACGCTGAACGAATGGCGTAAGGACCCTGCACATTGGGATGCTGGAAAGTAACGGCGGTTTATACTATAAAATAATTAATATGATAAAAGGGCCATTCGGATAGTTTCTGTCCGGATAGTTCTTTTTTTTGTCTTTTAAAGAGAATCAAAATATGACAAAATTTGAAAGTAGTGTAAAAACTATACCTGCCTCACAGGAGGCTGTTTATGAGAAACTTTCTGATTTGAATAATCTGGAGAAGTTTAAAGACAGCTTGCCGGAGGATAAAGTTAAGAATTTGAGCTTTGACTCGGAGAGTATGATGATAGAAGTAGCTCCTGTGGGTAAGATAGCGCTGAGCATAGTAGAAAAAGAACCATGCAAGTGTATTAAGTTTGCCACAACTACTTCACCACTGCCCTTCAATTTGTGGATACAGATTGTTCCGGTAACAGAAACAGAATGTAAACTGAAATTGACCATTGGCTTGGAACTGAATCCTTTCATGAAAGGTATGGTTCAGAAACCTTTGCAAGAAGGGTTGGAAAAGATGGCGGATATGCTGTCGATAATACCTTATTAATCACTAACTGTTAATCACTAAATAAATGGCTCAGAAACTTTGGGAGAAATCCGTTCAGGTAAATAAGGATATAGAACGCTTCACGGTAGGACGTGATCGCGAGATGGACCTTTATCTGGCTAAACACGATGTGGTAGGTTCTATGGCTCACATCACCATGCTCGAAAGTATCGGTCTGCTGACGAAGGAAGAGCTGGCTCTTTTGCTTGAAGAACTGAAAAATATCTATGCGGCTGCCGAGAAAGGGGAGTTTGTGATAGAAGAAGGAGTGGAAGATGTACACTCGCAGGTGGAATTGATGCTGACGCGTAAATTGGGTGATATAGGCAAGAAGATACATAGTGGTCGTTCGCGCAACGATCAGGTGTTGCTCGATCTGAAACTTTTCACGCGTGCGCAGATTAAGGAGATTGCTGAAGCTGTGGAACAACTGTTTCATGTGCTGATATGCCAGAGTGAGCGTTTTAAAGATGTGCTGATGCCGGGTTATACTCATTTGCAGATAGCTATGCCGTCTTCTTTCGGATTGTGGTTTGGTGCTTATGCCGAGAGTCTGGTGGATGATATGCTCTTTTTGCAGGCAGCATTCAAGATGTGTAATCGTAATCCTTTGGGTTCGGCTGCCGGGTATGGTTCTTCATTCCCATTGAATCGTACGATGACAACACGTTTGTTGGGCTTTGACTCTTTAAACTATAATGTTGTTTATGCCCAGATGGGGCGTGGCAAGATGGAACGTAATGTAGCTTTTGCTTTGGCGAGTATTGCCGGAACTATCTCCAAACTGGCTTTTGATGCTTGTATGTTCAACAGTCAGAACTTCGGTTTCGTGAAGCTGCCTGATGATTGCACGACAGGTTCCAGCATTATGCCCCATAAGAAGAACCCGGATGTCTTTGAACTGACGCGTGCCAAATGCAATAAACTGCAATCATTGCCACAACAGATTATGATGATTGCCAATAATTTGCCGTCCGGCTATTTCCGGGATTTGCAGATTATTAAGGAAGTCTTTTTGCCTGCTTTCCAAGAGTTGAAAGACTGTTTGCAGATGACTACCTATATCATGAATGAAATAAAGGTGAACGAACATATCCTCGACGATGACAAATACCTGCTTATTTTCAGTGTGGAAGAAGTGAACCGCTTGGCACGTGAAGGTATGCCTTTCCGGGATGCTTATAAGAAAGTGGGATTGGACATTGAAGCCGGAAACTTCTCACACAGCAAGCAAGTGCATCACACACATGAGGGAAGTATCGGTAATCTCTGTAACGATGAAATCTCGGCGCTGATGCAGGAAGTGGTAGATGGTTTCAATTTTCATGGAATGGAAGTAGCTGAAAAAGCTTTGCTTGGTCGATAAATACGATATTGTATGCGGAAACTCTGTATAGTCATAGGAATGCTTTGGTTGTGTGTCACCAGTTGTGGTGATTCCTACGAATCGAGCATTCCTTCCGTTACCTTTAATTTTTCATGTAGCCTTTCACAGTCTCCTTATTATAAGATTACGACTCCCGGTCAGTTTCTGAAGATAGAGAAGAATGTAAATGGACTGCCGGTGGGCTATGCGGGATTGATTATCGGGCAGAGTGTTTTCTCAGAGGGGAATACTTATGTTGCTTATGATGCAGCTTGTCCGGTGGAGGCTAGTCGTAATGTTTCGGTGGAGGTCAGGGAAGATGGATTGGGGACGGCAGAATGTCCTAAATGCCATACCCAATATAATTTGAGTAGTGGCGGATTTCCTACGGGGGAAGGTACAGAGTATCTGAAACATTATAAAGTCACCGTGTCCGGCACTTCTTTGCAAGTGAGGAACTAATAAAACTGTAACATTTTCCATGTAAAAAATTTGGCTGTAACGGGGAAACTCCTTATCTTTGCACCCGTTCTACAAAAAAGACCTGCGGAAATAGCTCAGTTGGTAGAGCATAACCTTGCCAAGGTTAGGGTCGCGAGTTCGAGTCTCGTTTTCCGCTCTCTTTTCCCTTTTTAGGATGCTCGAATGGTGGAATGGTAGACACGAAGGACTTAAAATCCTTTGGCCATTGCGGCTGTGCGGGTTCAAGTCCCGCTTCGAGTACTGTTTAAAGCTCCATAAATCAATGATTTATGGAGCTTTTTGTTTTCCTGCATTTTCTAAAGAAGAACTTGGCCTTTGGCATTAAATTAAGTCACATTTCCTACGAATTATGCAGTTCATGTAAACCAAGAGTTAAACCGGAAAATGTATGAAAGCTACTATTAATGTGTTTTGTTACAAGTCAAAAACTCAAAAGTACTTTTATATGAGATCCAAGGAGTAGGTGAGGTTATAGTGCATAAGTTTTGGTACTTCTTTAATTTATTGACTTAAAACAATGAAAACTTAATTCCCTTCCACACTTCTACACTTCCTTATTCATCGGCCTTAGCGGGTGGAAGGGTATAGTGAGAAAAATGAAGGATGCTATTCTTTCAGTTTTATCTTCACGATGCAAATGAGTTGTTTGCCTCTATAATATTAAATTATACTCTTTCAATATTGATTTATCACCTTGCTATATGGACGGAAGGCTTATTAATTAAGGTACTTATGTAATACTTGTATCCTACAAATAAGTCACTTGTGTTACAGATATGAAATACTTGTATGGTATACATTAAACACTAGTGTGGTATGTGTTCAATGTTGTACTTTCTTTTTTCGTCAAAAAGAGATTGGAAATCTTAAACATCTTTCTGCAAAAGGGTTATATTTGCAATATAATATACATCATCATCTATGTACTTAAAGAAAATTATGGCTGCAACCTTCGCTGCAACTGCGCTTGCCGGGCAGGCACAGGAGAAAACTTTTAGCATTATTCCCGAACCGGTGGAGATAACTGTAATCGGACAGGGAGAGTCTTTGATTCAACGTAATACGGTCATTCGTATGTCAGAACCAACGTTGGCACCTTCGGCTGCCTATCTGGCTGATTATATGGAGCGCTATCTCGGTATACCCTTGCAAGTGGAGCTCCCAAAATCTGGTAAATCCCGAAAGAAACTTTCGTCTGCTGTAGAAACAATACTTTCGAAGCTGGGTGACCAACCTTGTATCATTCTGAAAAATCAAAAGAATGGAGAAATTCCAGGAGGTTATCAGTTGGAGATTACCCCTGTAGGTGGTGTACGTATTGAAGGAAATGATGAGGCGGGTGTCTTCTATGGTGTTCAGACGCTTATACAATTATTGCCCACCCGTGCGGGTGTGTTGCCTATCCTTCCGACTCTGAAAATTATCGATTATCCGCGTTTCCCTTATCGTGGTATGCATTTGGATGTGGTACGTCATTTCTTTCCCGTAGATTTCATCAAAAAGTATATTGATTACCTTGCGCTTCATAAACTCAACTATTTTCATTGGCATCTGACAGATGATCAGGCTTGGCGTGTTGAGATGAAATGCCGCCCGGAACTGACGGAGAAAGGTTCTATCCGCGAGGGAGAGATTTTCGGACTTTATCCTGGAAAGTATCAACCGTTACCTTACGGCGGTTATTATACCCATGAAGATGTACACGAAATTGTACGTTATGCTGCTGAACGTCATATCACAGTGATTCCTGAGATAGATATTCCCGGGCATTGTATGGCAGTACTTGCCACTTATCCACAGTTCAGTACTACGCCGAATGAACCTAAAAAGGCAGCATTGACGTGGGGGATCTTCAATAAATTCAATAATGTACTGGCACCAAAACCTGAAGTCTTTGACTTCCTGAAAGATGTGTTTTCTGAATTATGCGACCTCTTTCCCGGTCAATATATTCATGTGGGTGGCGACGAGTGTGCCAAGTGCTGGTGGCAGGAATCCGAAGAGACGCAACAGTTTATGCGTGAACATGAGTTGAAAGACGAAAAGGCATTGCAAAGCTATTTCATCCATTATGTGCAGGAGGTGGTAAACGCGAAAAGTAAAACGTTGATTGGTTGGGATGAGATCCTTGAAGGAGGTATTTCTGAAGATTGTATTGTAATGAACTGGCGTCGGCCTGAATTTGGGAAAAAGGCAGTGCGGACCAATCATCGTACTATATTTACCTGTTCTGCCTGGTCGTATTTCAATCTGAAGGAAAGTCGTATCCAGTCGGAAATAGCTCCCCGTGGGCCGTTGTCATTGGAGAAGGTCTATGAATTTCAGATTGTGCCCGATTCATTGACTACGGAGCAACAAGAACTTGTATGGGGTGCACAAGGGTGCCTTTGGACGGAATATATTCCTACAACCTGGAAGGCTGAGTTTGCCATCTTCCCGCGGATGTCGGCACTGGCTGAGAATGTATGGTCGCCGTTAGAGAAGAAAGACTGGATAAACTTTACCCGTAAAGTAGAAATGCAATTTGAACGTTATGAACTTTGGGGAGCCCGGTATTCGGAGGCATTCTTTCGTACACAGGATATAGAGCGGAAAAGGTAGCTGAAGAAGATGCGGATTTATAACTTTGATTAAAAATAGTTATTATCCGAATGCAGTACTTTCGATTTTTGAGTATTTATAAGGAAAAGACGCTATACAAATCATTATGAGATACTTGCTTTCTTTCTTTGTCGGGGTGTTATTAAGCGCCTCTTTATACGCTCAAAGTGCAGGTGATAAAAGATCATCATTTTCCGTTCATGCCGGACCGTCATGGTACCTGGGGCGCTTTGTAGGAATTACTGATAGGGCAGATACCTATCGTAGTGACTTACGAAAAGGTGTAGCCTGGGATGTCAACTACCTTGGACAGATTACGGGTAGGGAACTGAAGTTCGGGCTGGGATTTCTGTATCAGGGAAGTGCGTATAAGAACACACATGATACTGGGGCAGATAAGATATATATGCATTATATGGCTCCTCAGGTAGCCTTGACTATGGTGCAAAAGCATTATCAACTTCAATTCTCCGGTGGAATCGGATATCAACTTTATCGTGATAAGAGTACAGTATATGATAAACCTCGAAAAGTTACCATGAGTAAGTTTGCAGGTAACTTGTCTCTCTCGGGTGAGTATTTTTTGTCAAGTCATTGGGGAGCTTCTGCCAGGGTGAACTGGCTGGCATCCAGTTCCGAGTCTTATTCGGTGAAGTATCATAATGTGGAGTGGGATGTGGAGAGTCCGAGAGCCGGTAGCGGTTATTTCGGACAGTTATCCTTACTTTTCGGTTTAAACTATCATTTTTAGGCGTTATGAAAAAACTGTTATTTCTATTCCTGTTGGTTTGTTGTTGTGCTTGTGATGAAGACAAAACTGTTGATCCGACACTGATGCCGGAGGCTACGACTACGGGGGCAAATACGTTAGGCTGTCTGATTGACGGCTGGGTATATGCCAGTGGACGGTATGGGACACCCTCAGTTCGTCTTTCTGACGATGAAGAGAATCATTATGTTGAGATTGATGCCGCAGTCGGTGTCTTCAGTAGTTTGCATTTGGTACTTGTGAATCCTCGTCAGGGTACTACTTGTACTTATACAGATGCCGTTCTTGATGAAGGAGATTTAGGCGATGGCGAAGCTTATATTACCCGTATGGATGGAACCATTATTAGCGGTACATTCAGTGGTGGAAGTATCAAGGAAGGACGTTTTGATATAAAATATCGTGAGAAGCCCGAAGGAGGTGAAGCGGTATATTAAGATGAATAAAAAAACGCCCCTTCGGAAATAGAAGGGGCGATATCTTTTCACTTCGTTTTCTCAGCTATATTGCTATTTTGCTTCTTGATTCTCAGTTTCCCCCCATTCTTTTTCTCCTTGTTCCTTCAGTTTGGCTGTGAAAGCTGCTGCTTTCTCGGCTACGGCTTTTTCTTCTTCAGGACTTGCATAAGCGTGTTTGTAACCTTTTACAACATTCCACTCTCCACGGGTAAAGTCAGGAAATGCTACGGCGGCACAGTTGTTATCCATAGAGAGTGTTCCGAGTTCGGCAAGACAACACCACTCTGCTAGATCGTATACATCCATATCCAATGGCAAACCATTTTGTAAGCAATAAACTAGACGGCAGTCCATAATGAAATCCATGCCACCATGTCCCCCTACTTCCTTAGCCATTTCACCATATTTCTTCAATATCGGATGCTGGTACTTGGCTACAAGAGTCTCCATCTCACTCTTAGGCAAGAAACTATGTGAATTTAAATCATCAATCTTGGGCTGTACTCCGGAAGCTGTCAACTGTTTAGCATCAAGAGCATAACCGCTGATCGGATATTTATTGGCAAAGCCTTTAGTACCCGTAAGTTGATACAAGCGATTGTAAGGTTGCGGAGTCATTACATTATGTTGGATTTCTATAACTTTACCGTTTTCGGTACGAATCAGAGTGGTAGTATGGTCGCCATTGCGGAAGTTATTACAAATGGAATCTGCTCTTTCTTCTACCAGTGCTTTACCTATGGCTGACTTGGTATCCATAGCCACTAGTGTCTTCATGCGATCTCCACGGTGAATGTCGAGCGCTTGTGCTACTGGACCCAGACCGTGAGTGGCATATACATCCCCGCGATGTCTCATGTTGTAGTCCAAGCGCCAACCCAGCTTGTCATTCTCACCGTTCTTCCAATAATGATTCCAAAATGGGCTTAGGTTGTGAATGTAGGCACCTTGTGCGCGAATTACTTCACCGAATACTCCTTGCTGTGCCATGTTCAGCGTGTTCATTTCAAACCAGTCATAACAGCAGTTTTCTAGAATCATGCAGTGCTTACGATACTTTTCGCTCATATTAATCAAGTCCCAACATTGCTGGAGATTCATTGCTGAAGGTACTTCGATCGCTACATGTTTGCCATTTTCCAAAGCGTATTTGGCTACGGGAAAGTGATGTAGCCAATCGGCAGCGATATAAACCAAGTCTATATCGTCTCGTTTACAAAGTTCTTCGTACCCTTTCTCTCCCGAATAGATGGCAGCTTTGGGCATGGATGCTTTCTTTAGGTATTTCTGACATCTCTCTGCGCGCGACTGCTCATAATCACAAAGTGCCACGACTTGTGTACCCGGTATATGCGTGAAACGTTCCACCGCACCGGGACCGCGCATGCCCAGTCCTACGAATCCTACGCGTACTACTTCCATCTTCGGGACAGTCAGTCCCAACACGCTTTTTTGGCCGGCGGGACGCTCGGGAGTTTCTATTACGATGGTCCCGTTTTCCCACTGCCAATTAGTGCCGTACTCATTGGTTTGCCGGGGAGTTTGTGTCGAGCATGCACACATCACGATGCAAAGTCCCAACAGCAAGGTCTTAAAAGTCTTCATACTTCAATCCTAATTTAATGTTATCAGTAATAATAATAATTTCTTTCTTTATGGAATTACCAACTACCATGCTCTTTCTTATGCTCCAGGAAATCAGCCTCCCGGTTGCACTCTCCGTTATAATTCCATTCTATTTCGTCTGTATATTCTTTTCCTTGATGGAGAAGGGATGCTTTCAGTACATTCTTGCCATCGTCCAGCACTACCTTGTCGAATATATAATGTACATCAGTATAACCTTTCCGCACTCCGGTCAATTCTTTTCCGTTCAGATACACCTTGGGGGTACCGATATTGGAATACACTGTAATGGAAGTCTCTTTTTTCTCGCGCACTGCATTCCGGCGCTGTGTCAGGTAAAGAACCGGTTCCTTGCTCCAGTTCGCCTTATACCAGAAATAAGAATCTTTCTTGATTCTACGATCGAAAGTCATCATGCCTTTCATGTTGCGGGCGTCTACACTGCCTCTTTTTGATGTTGGCACTGCAAAGTCGAACATATTCCACAGGTAAGAAGCGATGATGTAAGGATGTTGGGCAATGATGCTCCATTGGTATTCGTGGGTTTTAGTTTGAAATGTTTCCGGATAGAAAGGGCTTGTCCAATTCAGTGCATCGCCCAATATTTCCGTCTGATGTTCTATATTGGCGTCTGCACCATATTCTGTCAGCATCAGGCGTTGCCAAGGATATTCTTTTTCCATTTTCTCTATCCATGGCTTGATGTCTTGTATCTTCCGTTCGTACCAACCGAAGTAACGGTTCATGCCCTGTATATCCGCATTTTGGTTGACGGGGTGATCAGCATGACCGTAACCATTTACCGCAACCGTGTAGCGGTCTGGATCCTCCAGTTTGCAGAGGTCGTGAATGGATTGGGTAAGTGCGGCGGTATAACCATGCGGATGATACACTTCATTATGGATTCCCCATACATAGATGGAGGGATGATTAAAGCTTTGACGGATAAGTTCGCGCATCTGTTGGTGGGCATTGTCCCACTCTTGGCCGCTGACTCGGTTCACGAAGGGGATCTCTGCCCAGATTACCAATCCCAGCGTGTCGCAGCGTGAATAGATGTAGTCAGACTGCTGGTAATGTGCAAAGCGGACGGTGGTTGCACCGATATCCATAATTTGTGCCAAGTCGAAGTCGTGCTCTTTATTGGTGAGGGCGCTACCCAGTCCCCACCAGTCTTGATGGCGGGTTACCCCCAGCATGGGGTACTTCTTTCCATTGAGGAAGAATCCTTTGCCTGCCACGATTTCATACTTGCGAATCCCCAGGGGCTGAATAACTTCGTCTATCACGCGTCCATTCTGCATGAGACGTGAAACGACTTTATACAGATATGGGTCTTCACGTCCTTGCCATAAATGGGGATTGTTCAGTCGGAAGTGTGAGGAATAGTTCTGCACTCCTTGTGGAGTAAGTTCGAAATTCTGACTATGTTTCTTTACCAATTTGCCGTTCCTGTCGTATATTGCATTCTCTAGTTCCAGTGGGACGGGAGCTAAGGTTGCATTGTCCACCTTTACTTTTACAGTCACTTCGGCTGACTTCTTTGAAACATTTTTCTGGGTAATATACACTCCCGGAGAGGCACAGTCGTTTGCAATGATGCTGCAAGTTTCCGTAACAACCAGCCATACGGGGCGGTAAATACCTCCATAAACACCGAACAAAATGTGGTTCGTGGGGATAACATCGGGACGTGAAGAGTTGTCTGCCTTTACTATAATTTCGTTTTCCTTGCCGAACTTCACTTGCGAGCTGATCTCGCATGCAAAAGCAGAGTAAGCTCCTTTGTGTGTTCCTGCCAGATAGCCATTGATATATACTTCGGCATAAGAACCTACACCCTCGAAGCGTAGAAAGATGCGCTTGCCTTCCATATTTTCGGGGAAAGTGAACTTTTTGCGGTAGTAGCCTACACCTTCATAGAAAGCGGAGGCTTGCTTTTGCATGTCGTCCGCATTCCAAGTATGTGGGATGGATACCTCCTGCCAGTCTGAATTCCATTTCTGTACAGCCTGTAACGCTTCTTTGGAAAACGGACCTTTCTTGAATTCCCAACCGTCGTTGAAGGATGCTACCTCACGTGCACCTATCGTACCGGATATACCTAACATTAGCAAAGCAATCCACAAAAACAATGTATAATTCTTCATGATAGATCTAACTTATTTTACTTCATCTTATAAATCTGACACCCGGACAGCAGGAATGCCCCTGTCCCATATACTTCGGTCATGTCCCGCGTCACTTTACGCGGATCAGCTCCGATGGGTTGTACGTAGCCTAACTTACCATCTGGTTCGACCGCATCTAATAAGGCTTTCCACCCCTTTTCGATGGTTGGCATAAAAGTGGCTTTGTCCAGCACCCCTTCGTTTACGCCATAGGCAAGTGCATAAACGATAAAACCGGTTGCACTTGTTTCGGGCGATGGGTAAGACGCTGGATCGAGCAGGCTGGCATGCCAATATCCATCAGCACTCTGCAGGCTGGCTACGCGGGTGGCCAATGCCACAAATAAGTCCTGATAAAACGTGCGTGAGGATTCATCTTTAGGAAGAGCTTGAAGGATTTCGACCAGTCCTCCCAACACCCAACCGTTGCCACGTCCCCAAAACACTTTCTTACCATTAGCTTCGCGTTTGGCAAAATATCGATGGTCACGGTAGAATAAATGCTCTTCTTTATCATACAAATAATTATAAGTGGCCTTGTATTCCTTGTTCAGGAAATCCAGATACCTTTTGTCCTTGGTCAACGCATATAGTTTGGCATATACGGGGGGAGCCATAAACAATGCGTCGCACCAGGACCATCGGTCCAGAGTTTCGAGTTTGCCGTAATCCAGTTCCAAAGTAGTTTCAGCCGGATTTTCTACTACCCAGTTGGCTCGTGCCATGACGGGAGCGATCATCTTCTTATTGCCATATTTCAAGTAAAGGTCGATAAAGGGCTGTCCGACGGCAATAAAATCAGCATGATACATCCATTTACCTATCTGGAAGTGATTACGTTGTCCGATACGGAGCAACCACTGATAATAAGAATCGTCGCTGTCTTCTTTTTCTGTTAGCTCTGCCCAGTCCAACATACCCATGTACAGGGCTGCATGCGTCCAGTCTAAATCATCGTGCTCTGCTCCTTTGTTGGGATTGGCAATCTGCCAGTCAGCCACGCGTTTCATGACAGATTTTACGGCAGTCTTGTCAAAGCTTTGCTGTGCGGTAGCTTGCAGGACCGTTATCAGGAAGAAATAAATAAAAAGAGAAAGCCTTTTCATAACATAATCAGATTAAATAAGAATCAAGTCAAAGCATCACGGTATTTATCAGCGGAACTTACGTTTTCCTCTATCTGTAGTTTGATGACAAAGGGACCTTCGGGGGCTTTTGCGGGCATATCCACATTGTATTCATTGCGGGCGGTTTCTGTCACTGCCACCTCTTTCCCGTTTGTCACAGTTGCTTTCAGAATTTTTGTACCCTTTGGGGTTTTAACCACCAAGTGTTTGGAATAAGGAGGATTGAAGACAATCATATATACCTCTTTTCCCTTGTGGGTATAGTATCCCCAGGGTTGTTTGTCCCAACCGGCGTAATCACATCCGTAGATGCACTCGCCATATTGTTGCATCCATTTGCCAATGGCATCAGCCATTTCTTTTTCTTCCCGGCGGAAGTCACCGTCGGCTTGCGGTCCGAAGTTCACAACCATGTTTCCTCCCATTGAAACGGCATGCACTATGCGTTCCAGTACTTCCAAGGGAGTTTTCACATAGCTCAATGACCAATCTTTGTGATATCCCCATTGATTTTCGGGCAAGGTCATACATGCTTCCCAATCCCAGCGGGTTACTTTCAAGTCTTTCACTGGATCGGGTAGGCGGCGCTCATACCCTGACTCATAATCTCCCATCAAGTGTCCGTTACTGTCGAAGTGGCGCTTGCCGTAATCATCGGCACGTAGTCGACTATTGATAGTTACGCCCGGTAACAGGTCTTTCAACATTTGTTCGGCATGAGCTGTCCACCAGCCATTTTTCTTGATGCTGGCATCCCATGTGCCGTCAAACCAGAAGTCTTTTACGGTAGGATAACGGGTAGCAAGCTCTTTCAGCTGGTTGTCCGTAAATTCAAGGAAACGCGCAAAAGCAACTTCATCATCTTTCGATTTGATGTCATATCGGTAGTCTGGATGACTCCAGTCCATCACCGAGAAGTAGAAATGAACGTCAATACCTTCATCATTGTAGGCCTTTACCAATTCGCCTAAAATATCTTTCTTATAAGGGGTTTGAGCCACTGTATAATTACTGTACTTACTTGGCCACAGACAGAAACCTTCATGATGCTTGGTTGTGATTTTCACGTATTTCACTCCCATCTTTCGAGCCATCTTTGCCCAAACTTTGGCATTGAACTTTTCTGGATTCCATTGGTCCATCAGCCTCAACCACTCATCTGCAGGAACTTTGGCCCACGACTTCAACCACTCGGCTGCTCCATTGTACATTTTTCCGTTCCATTCTCCTCCGGGAATGGCGTAAAGCCCCCAATGTATGAAAGCTCCCAATCTGTTGTCACGGAATTTTTTCATGGCTGCATCTGAACGTTTACCTAAACGATCGGCACCGTATTTTAAAGGAATTTCCTGATCGGCCGGTAATATTTGTTGTTGCTTTTGAGCAAATGAACCGACAGTCAATAAGGAAAACAAAATGGTTACCTGCAAAATCTTTTTCATGTTATTAAATTTATAAGTTTTTGCAAAGGAAGGCAATTCCTCTTTCCTTGTTTTACTCTATTTGCCATTTGTTTTATCTAAATCGCCTTTAGACAACTTTTTGTGCTTTGCGGCGAAGGATGTAGGTGTTTCACCAAATACTTTCTTAAATGAATTGGTAAAATAGGCTTGACTTTCTATACCTATTTGCATCATCACTTCCCTCATGGTCAGATTTTCCTCAATAATCAATCTGGCAGCTTTGCGTAACCGACAATTCAATACAAATTCTACAACAGACTTTCCGGTCAGGCTCTTAACCTTTGTGTAAAGTTTGCTTCTGCTTATCAACAATTCCTCGGCAATCTGATTGACATCCATTTGAGACTGGTCCATATTAGCCTCGATAAAAGTGATCAGGTGTTTTAGAAATTTACCATCCTGCTCGTTGGAAGAGAGCTCGCTGCTGTCCGCATAATAATTCTTGGCATAATGTTCCTTCAACTGCTGCTGGTTTCTGAATATGTTTTGGATGGACAATTTTAGATAGGTCAAATCGATAGGCTTTTCGAAATAAAGGTCGGCACCCGAATCCACTCCTTCGATCTTGCTTTCAAGACTAGTTTTGGCTGTCAGTAAAATGACCGGAATATGTGATGTATTCATGTCTTTCTTGATGTCATTGCACAAAGATACCCCGTCTTTGTGAGGCATCATGATATCGCTTATAACCAAATCAAAATCTACATCCTCTATCAACTTCAGCGCTTCAACACCATCTCTTGCCTGCATCACCTGAAATTCATCGGATAGGGATTCGGCGATTAATACCCTCAGGTCATCATTATCTTCGGTAATCAATATTTTTTTCTTGTTTGCGGGCATGAATTCGCTTCCCATATCTTTAATATCGACAGGCAGGGCTTCTTTGTCTGTAATTTCCATGATAGTTTCTTGTGTCGTTTCCTTCTGTTTCATGAAATCAGTTTCGTTGAAGATACTGCTGTCAAGCGGTAAGTATACAATCATGTCCGTGCCCTTTTCCCGCTCACTGTGGATGGAGATAGTTCCTTTCTGTAACAATACCAAGCTCTTTACAAGTGCCAGGCCTATTCCCGTACCCAGGTGGGAGTCGGCGTTTACTGTATTTACCTTATAAAAACGTTCGAAAACACTGCTTATGGACTCTCGGGATATGCCTACTCCCGTATCACTGACGATGATAGAAAAGACATCGTTCGTGCTTTCGCCTACGGTGTAGCTGTTCTTATACAAGGATGTAAAAGCTTTCCTGCAGCGTGTTTCTAAAATAATGCTTCCCCTGTCAGGCGTATATTTGAAAGCATTGTTTAACAAGTTCATGACAATTTTTTCCACTATGTTTTTGTCTATATAAACGTCAGTGGGCATGTTTTCGTCGCATAGTATCTGGAAGTCGATATTTCGTTGCCGTGCATAGTCGATGAAGTCATTGGCGATTTCTTTTATGAAACGGTTGATGTCCAGTGGCTGCAATTCCAGTTTCATCATACCGTTTTCTACTGTTCTAAAATCCATCAGTTCGTTTACCAAATTCAGTAAACGTTGTACGTTGCCGTTCAATATACGATAATAATATTCTTTCAATCCTTCACGTCTCAGTTTGTCCAGTGCAGCAAGGATAAGAGATAGTGGAGTTCGGAAGTCATGTGATATGTTGGTAAAGAATCGTAGCTGTGCCTGATGTATTTGCTCCTTTTGGTCTTTTTCTATATTTTCTTGATAGAGCAGCATCTCCAGTTTTTTCTTCTCGGCATAGTGATGATACATCAGGTAAGTGATTCCTATTACCGTCAGCACATAAAGGAAGTATGCTGGCAGACTAACCCACGGGGCCACCTTTCTTATCACTTTTATCACCGCGGGCTTGTCACTCCAGATACCGTCATTGTTGGCAGCGTAGACTTCAAAGTAATACGTACCGGCAGGTACTTTCGAGTACATGACTGTGCGCTGTTGTGCATTTGTAGTGATCCAAGAATCACTATATCCTTTCAGCCGGTATTTGAAGCGGTTTTTTTCAGGGATATGATAATTGTCGGAAGAAAATTGAAAACCGAAGTTTACCTGGTCATAATCAAGGATAATACAATTAAGTGTATCGTTGAGTGTATAGTTGGGATGAACCGCTTGGTGGTCAATAAAGAAATCTGATATAATGGCTTTGGGCTTGTAACTGTTGTACGAGATGTTTTTCGGATTGATGACGGTAAAGCCATTTGTTCCTCCGAAATACAATAATCCGTCTCTTCCCTTCACGGATGCCAGTGGGTAGTAAACTTGTCCCTGCGTATTTTCCCTTTTGTCGAATTTCATCAGCTGGTTGTCGGCTATGTTATAGCAAAACAGGCCGTTGTCAGTTCCCATCCACACACTCCCGTTGTCATAGCAAATGCTGTAGATGGAGTAGATGTCCTGCTGCAATACATTTTTCAGCGAGATGAAGCGCGAGGTGTTGGTGTCGAACTTAATAAGCCCATTGCCGATGGTGCCGATCCAGATATTGCCGGAATCGTCCAGGCAGAAAGTAAACAGTCCCAGGTATGTGGAATCATTGGGAATGATCTTTTCCACGGCACGTGTGTGCGTGTCCATCTGATAGAGGGCCTCATTGCTGATAGCCCATAGTGTCTTCTCTCCTTGCCTCAGGATGTCGAACAAGTAGGCGTAATCGTGTATGCTATCGAGACTGAAATGGGTGAACGACTTGCTGCGGAAAGAAAAATAGGATATTTCAGGCTTGTGATACTGATACGATATCCACATACCCGAGTCTCCTTCAAGAACAGTCTTTCGGATATCATCTACCAGCAAAGAACAGGAATCCTTTTTGGAATGTTTGTAATTGATTGCCTTATTCTGTCTGGAATCATAAAGATCCAGTCCGCCCCTGAATGTCGAAATCCATAGATTGCGTCCGGCGTCAATCACCAGCGATTTTACATTCTTGGATGTAACGTTATTCGGGAGTGTAAAGCCACTTATTTCTCCGTTGACTTTATCCATCCGGTTAATGCCTCCACCTTCCGTACCTATCCAGATATAGTCCTGCTCCTCGGCGAACGCGCTTACCGGAGCATAATTCAGACCGCTGTTCTGGGTGTGATAAGTTCTGAACGCATGGTTTTCATTTACGTTTACATAAGATAAAGTGCCCGAATAGGTGCCTATCCAAACATTGTCCTGCCTGTCTTCATAGATTTCCCAAATGGAATTGTTCGGTAGACTGAAGGGGTCTGTTCCGGAATGTTTATAAAGTGATAGTTCTCTGCTTGACGGATTGAGTATGTACAATCCGTTTATGGTTCCTAACCAAATATTCCCTTTCTTGTCCACATGAAATGCTCGCAATGAGCTGTCGTCATATTCAGGGAGAGGTTTATAATGGTCTTCAATCTTGAAAGATGACAAGTCAATCTTATATAATCCATCTTTATCAATAAATACCCATAACTTTCCCATATGCGTCTGGGCAAAGCGAATATAACCACTGCCCGTATTGGGGAGCGTGAAACAGAGAACAAACCTACTCTCCGCATAATTGTAACGGTAAATTTCCCGATAAATGAATGTATATAGGTCCTGGTTGTGGAGGCAGAAAACTGGATTACTATAAACAGGAATTTTCTCGTCATAGTAAGGCGTATTGACTTCTCCTGTATTGGAATCCAATATGCTCCATTTGTTTTTAGATCTGATCCAGACATTGTCGGCTTTGTCGACCTTCACTTGAGAAACCGCATCATATATTTTCTCAAACCTATCCGAGATGCGCTTATAACGGTATAGTCCGTTGTTTGTATTTACATATAGATGACCGGAGGCGTCGGATGCTATATTGTTGAATATCCATCTTTTTGTTGGGGCAATCGAGGCAAAATAAGGATAGTACTTTTTATAGTGATAGCCGTCAAAACGGTAGAGCTCGTAGTCCATCATTACCCAGATAAAACCTTCTATGTCTTGCTCTATCGCCTTTATTCCATCATAGTAGAACCCTCCATCGGGCGACATGGTTCTGAACTTATACTTTTCAGTGGCAAAGGAAGCTGATGCTTGATAAATGAAGACCAGAAAGAGTAATAGGTATTTGCTTTTCATACATAAACTATCGGATTAAAGATTATTCGGCGGATTCTGAAAAAATATAATGGCAAGTTATCAAGAAAACCTTGAATGTGCAAGAAAGAAAACGGAAATATTTTATAAGAAATTATTATCGTTGAAGAAAGAGGGAAATCTCATAATAAGATTTCCCTCGACACTTTAACAAAAGTAATTATCTGTTGTAAATGAATACCTGTAAGTCTCCCACGGAAACGTTTCCGGTTTCTGAGTAATCCCAGTCTGTATAGCCGCTTCTCAGATGCCCTTTGATAAAGGTTATTCTAATGTATTGGGCTTCTGTAGGTTCAACTTGGAACAACTGGTAATCATCCACCTTCAAGGCTTCTGTTACATATTCGCCTAGATCTGTCCATGCGTCACTTTCCACCTTTTTGGCTTCTAATTTGAAAGTGTGACATTGCAGATGAGAATAATTCAGATTACGGTGCCTGTAACCTAATTGACCGAATTTGATGATTTGCCCCAGATTGAGATCCAAGTAGCACACCGGATCATAAATGGGACGAGTGATGATTTCGGGTGCCCAGAATGTTGAATTCTTATCATCGAACAGGTTTTTCATGTCGCCTTCCTTGGTTCCCAGATTGGATGAGTAATTCCAGTTGTCCGAGAAGGGGAAGCCTACATACATAGGAGCTTCTGCGGCAACCTTTACTCTGCAAGTAGCCGTTTGTTTCCCTCTGTCGTTGGCGGTTATATAAATATCGGTGGTTTGTCCCACTTCTCCTATTACGGTTATCAAACCGTCTTGGTCTACTGTAGCCACAGTTTCATCTGCAGAAGAATAAGTGACGCTCTTGTCGGTAGCATTGTTTGGATTAATGGTTACATACTGGGCCAAATTGAAGGTCTTTCCATTTTCCACTTCCACACTCTGTCCAGCAGACTGAATCGTGATACTCGAAACAAGTACTATCTTACTGATTACTCTGATCGGGTATCTGACAAATGTGCCCGAACCGTCGTCAACTCTTACAATAATGGTATCCGTACCCAACGGAAATGGAATGTTTCCTTCGGCAGGTGTGGTCAGTTTAGGGGTAATCAAGCCGTCCGCGCTTAAGTCGATGGCACCCGAAGGCTCTCCGGCAAAGTGGTAGCTGACGGCATTTTCTCTCGCACTTTCGGGCATGATGAACGGTTTCAGTTGCACGGGCTGTCCTTCCGTCACGTCGACCCCGAAAACATCGCTTTCAAGGTTTGTTGCATTTTCAACGGTAATGGTCACCGCTTTACCAAAGTCATCGTCGTCGCATCCCGTAAACAGTGCCCCGAACGAAAGCATTCCTGCTAAGAAATATATATTTTTTTTCATGATCTTACGCTATATTTATCGGTTATCTATTAATGTCTTTCCAACCTGGATTCTGCGTCAGCAGCGGATTCATAAGCATCTCGTTTAAAGGGATCGGATAATAGTAACGTTTGTCATCCCAAGGTCGCACGCCTTTGATAACAGTGGTTGATGTAGGATAAGGAATGATGAAACCGTCATCGTCTACAATCACCTTATTACCTACCTCTCCTATAGGAACTGTTACTTTGTAGGGATAATCCTTATATACTTCATCGTTGCGGTTTTTGCTGTACAATTCTATTTTCTCCTGCGTCATCTTCATTCCTCTTACAGGGACCGTGAACAGCCTACCGGCTTTCCATCTCATCAAATCTTCGTAGCGCATGCCTTCCATCATTGTTTCCACACGGCGTTCACGTCTGATTTCGCGAATTATCGGAGTAACGGAATAATCCAGATACTTTGCATAGATGGCGTCCAGACGTGGGTCAGCAGGTATGTTGGTTAGAGTCAGCTTGGCATTGGGGTATTTGGCAAAATCAAATCCGGCTCTTTCTCTTAAGGCATTGACGGTGATCTCCAAATCGTCGTTGGTAATTTCACCTAATTCCGCTCTGGCTTCGGCGTAAATCAGCAACAACTCTCCATAGCGGAACATGTGGGCTGTTTGCACACCTTTTGGGTTAGCTTCCCATTCAGCGTAATCGGGCATCCAGTGTTTGATGAATCGATAGCCGGTTACCGTTGAATTGTACTTTTTCATTGGAGAACCGCCACCTGTATCATACGTAATCATTGGATAAATGATACCGGATTCTTCCAAAGAATATGTATTATCGTCCGCATCAAAGATGGACGCATATTCACCCGGTCTGCAAACAGTTTGCGTCAAGCGGGGATCACGGTTGTCCAACTCCTCCCACATTCCGTCATATCCTTTGAACAGAGGGTTTACCTCGTAGCTGCCTTCCACACCTCCTATATAGATGGGACGTCCGTCTTCGCACAGATAGTCTTCGAGCATAGTTACGGGAGCACCCATGCAATAGCGTGTGTGGTTGTTCATTCCCCAATAACGCGGATTGTCATGTCCCAGTTTAACACCGTCGTATACACGTGACAGGATGGTTTCGTTGTTACCCTCAGTTTCGGGAGAACCTTTTTGTACGAACAGTTGCCAATAAGAATCTTTTGCTGTAGGATGTTTGAAAAGGGAGTATCTGTTTTTCTCGATAATCGTCCAGGCAGCGTCACGACTCATACCCAATAATTCGTTGGCTGTAGATTGCAGATTCAATTCTGTATGATATTTCCGGAAGGTTCCTTCGAACAAACAGAAGCGGGCTTTTAAGAATAATGCCATATCTTTGTTGATATATCCACAGGAATTGTCGTTATCCTCCAAATTTTCAATGGCAAAGTCAAAACACTTCAGGATATTGGTAACCAATTCCGTGCGTGGCATGCGGGAGCCGTAGAGTTCCGGTGAACTTGTATCCAGTTCCTTATCCAACCAAGGCACTTCACCCAGAGCCACCAGTTTGATGTAATAGTCCCATGCCTTGAAGAAATAGGCCTGAGCTGCATATTTCTTCAATGTTTCCGGATCCCCTACTTCCGCATAATGATTCAGGAAGTAGTTCACCTTGCGAAGTTTTTCCCACTGCCAGGGCGCATCAAAATTCTTTGATGCTGTGTTCGGAGTGTCATAAGTACCGCCTAATTTAGCATCGATATTACCCGCATATACAGTATTGTCGCTGAATGCATCTCCAAAAATAATCTGGCTGCCTGCCTTTACCGCCAAGAAACCTTTATCGTGCGAGGTATTGTTGGTTCCACTCACTCCATGTCCGTATACATAATATCTGTAAATTCCGTCCAAGTACAGCTGTAAGTCGGCTTCTTTTGTAAAGAATGTACCGTCAGCCATGTCATCTATCGGATCTCGTTGCATGAAGTCGTCATTACAAGACGACAAAGATGCCACCAAGGTCACAAGTAAAGCTATAATTGAATATTTCTTCATAATCTCTATTGATTTAAAACGTTAAAAACCTACTTGAATACCTACGCTGAATGTCCGTTTCGGAGGATACGCATCGGAGAGATAGTCAGCATCATAATACTTGGGCATATCCGAAATAGTAAACAGATTATAGGCGGCTAAATTCAATCTCAATTTCTCCAAACCGATTTTGTTGATTAAAGCTCTCGGGAATGTATATCCCAGAATCACTTGTTTCAATTTGATATAGGAAGCATCAAGCAAATAACCTGTTTGGGCGTAACTGCCTGTACCGGAACCATACATTGGGAATTTGGCATCTGTTCTTTCGGGAGTCCAGGAGTTGTTGTATACTTCCCATGAACCGGCTCCGTTGCCCCAATAACTGGAAGTAGACGACAACCAATAGTCTCGTTTGCCCACACCTTGGAACATCAGATCGAGATCGAATCCTTTGTACTGGAAGTTGGCGGTGATGTTGTAGCGGTAGCGTGGTGCATTGTTGCCAATCACTTTTCTGTCACCCGGATCGTCTACGGTATTCAAGCCGGTAGTGATGACGCCGTCGTGATCCAAATCTTGATACCAAATGTAGCCCGGATAAGCCTGTCCGCCTTTGAAATAGGGGCCATGATACAGCGGTTTCCCATTTGCGCCTACACCGTCGAAGTCACCTTCCTGAAGGATACCTCCGGTCACGTATCCCCAGATATCTCCTACGGTATATCCCTTATACAATACACCGTCACCAATCTTATTCGTAGGGTTGGAAGGGTAGCTCACCACTTTGGCCTTATCATCTGAGAGTGCTACGCCTACGCTATAACGGAATCCGTTAGCCAGTTTGTCAGACCATTTTGCCTGGAGTTCAAATCCGGTGGTTTTCAAGATACCTGCATTCTCGAAGGGCAAGTCATCGTCACCGATCAATGCCGGGTAATCCTTTCCACCCGGTATCAGGATGTCGGTCACTTTTCTCTCGAATATGTCGGCGGTGAATGTCAATCGGCTCTGCAAGAAAGTAAAGTCGAAGCCAAGGTTCTTGGTAGTCGATTTTTCCCAAGTCAAATTAGGATTGATTAATGAAGGAGTATTGATACCAGTAGGGTAACGTGTTCCATCAAACAAGAAATATCCCTCTGAAGTACTGAAAACGGATTGATATGGGTATTCCGAATCGGGCTGACTGCCCAAACGTCCCCATGAGGCCCTGATCTTGAAGTTGTCCAGCCAGTCTTTCGACCATTCCATGAACTTCTCTTCTGATACTCTCCATCCCAATGATACGGTGGGGAAGAACTGGAAGCGGGAATCTTTCGGGAACTTGGAACTACCGTCATAACGGGCATCCAGTTCTATCAAATATCTGCTCATGTAGTTGTACATGATACGGCCGAACAATGCGCGTGAAGCAATTTCATGATGAGAATTGGCAGAGGTGTTTGCCGTAACATCTTGCACCAGCTCGGGATTCAGGATGTACGGATCGAGCATGTTTTTCAGGTAAAGAGTAGAACCGGCATAAGATTCTTCTTCTTGGTTAAGGCCTAATAACACGGAAACATTGTGCTTTTCCTTGAAAGTTTGGTTATAATCCGCATACACGTTGATAGCATATCTATCCGTGGTAGAACGTGTGACTTCACCCGTATTTTCGGTTGCCCAGCGAGTTTCGAGAGCGGTCCATGAATTGTTTACACGCGCCTGTTTCGGATGAGTCTTTTCTTTTTGGTAAGTAGTGGGAGCTACAGATAGATCCGCCTTGATTTTCAATATCTTGGGGATGATTGTGAACTCGGGACTGATGGAAAGAATTGTTTTTCGTCTGGAACTGATATTACGTCCGCCCGCATACAAATAGCTTACGGGATTTTCTGTCGGGTGATTCGGTAGAAAATCGTCTGGTCCTGTCAATACAGGTTGATAAATAAAGTTCTCCGGATAGTAGGATTTGGCATAACTCCAAAGGTTCATACCATCTGTTTGTTGCGTAGGACCTTCATAATCGAACACATTGTATGAGGCTTTGGCAGCTACATTGAACCACTTCGTAACTTTGGCGTTAATGCTGAGCATGGCATTGTATCTTTTTAATCTGTCGGTTTTAATTTCATACATACCTTTTTGGTCTTGCATACCCAGAGAGATATAATAACTGATTCTGTCACCACCACCACTGATAGAGAGGTTATGCTTTTGAGTCGGAGTCCAGCTTTTCACTAACTCTTTGTAAGGATTCGTGTTGCCTACCCATTGTATGGCATCCCCCTCCATAAAATAAGGCTTGTTGTTCACAGGATCTTTCATGTAGGCCATCATGTGATCCAACATGTCTCTGTCGTGTTGGGAATACTCAGCGATAGTACCAGTCCAAACTTCTTTGTCCCTTAACGCTTTATAAATATAGTATGAATCCAAAATGTCAGGCAATTCATAAGGCTGATCGAAAGCTAAATTGTAAGAGTAGTCGATTTTCGCTTTCTGATTGTAATTACCTCCTTTGGTAGTTACCAGTATCACGCCGAAGGTGGCTCTTGTTCCATAAATAGCGGCGGCGGAAGCATCTTTCAGGAACGACATGTTGTCTATGTCATTCGGATTCAACTGATTCAAGTCTTCAGCAGTGATTTCCACACCATCCAACAGGATCAGTGGAGAGCCGGATTTCACATCGAACTTGTTCTTGTCATCATTAGATGTGCCTCTCTGGCGAAAAGTAGTGGCACCACGGATATTCAATGAAGGAACTTTGTTTGGGTCGCCACCTTCGATACTGATGTTTAAGCCCGGAACCATGCCTTGCAAGGCTTGTCCGATATTGGCAACCGGCCTGTTTTCCAATGCTTCTGCTCCAACGGAAGCTACAGAAGCTGTCAGATTCCCTTTTTTCTGTGATTGGAAACCGATGACTACTACTTCGTCTATCATCTTGGAGTCTTCGGATAGAGTGACATTTATACTCTTCTGATTACCAACGGTCACTTCTTTAGTAGTATATCCTACGAAAGAGAATGTCAGTACGCTCTTGTTTCCAGGCACGGATACGCTATACTTGCCGTCAATGTCTGTGATGGTACCGGTCCCCGTTCCTTTTACCATTACTGTCACTCCAATCATAGGTTCACCGTTGGTGTCTTTTACAACACCGGTAATTTGCAGTTGCTGGTCAATGCCCATTGCGATACTCTGGACGGCATATACCCTTTGCGACAATCCTGCAGACAAAAAGAAAAAGCATAGGAAAAACATCAAGCATTGATGTTTGTTCCAATCTCTCATTAATGTTTTTACATCTTTCATAATGTTTAAATTAAAATTAACGTCGCAAATCTATGTGTATTAAAATAATACGTTTTACTGATTTAATTTTTTTTTTTACTCAAATTCAAACCTTAGAATAATGTGCTGTTAATTAACGAATTATGTGGAGTGACTTGTCTCCGGACTGGACGTTTTGTATGTATAGTGGGAGAGTGAAAGGCAGATGAAGAGCGTCTATACACCCTCTTGCCGTAGTGCTCATATCAAATTGCTGTATACAAATCTGTGTTGCGGTCTTAAGTGTCTAAATGCCATTTTTGGCCATTTTATTTTTGTACACTTCTTTTGGGTAATATTATATATGTCAGTGTATTAAAGAAAAGAAGTGTACAAAAATGAAATGATCAATATTACTTTATTTTATTCATTTCAGATACAAGAAGAATGTAAATACATCTTTTCTATATAATAATGGAATGCTTTCTCCTGTTTGTTTCACTTTGCTACGTATTTGCAACTTGAGCTCAAGCTAATGAACTTCACTTTGCGAAGACACGGCTGTAATATTAGTACACAATTTAATCTTCTATAAAGAGATGCTATGTCGCTGTTTTCCTGACGGTTACAAATTGTTGGTTTTTTGTTGACAAGAAGTTAGGAGTTTGTCGACAAGAAGTTAACTTCCTGTTGACAAACTCCTAACTTCTTGTTGACGGGGAATGACTTGATTTTCTGTTCCTTTACACAAGGAAGGCGGTGAAGGGAGAATTATCATGGAGAAGCGGTATACTAATGAATAAAAAACGCCCCTTCGGAAATTTCTTCCAAGGGGCAGTCCTTTTTCACTTCGTTTTCTTTTCAGTCTTATAAAGCCTTTCGGTTACTGATAACTCGCATGGCGGCAGTGTACTGCTGACAAGGCACAGACACGTGAATGCCATTACCTTTGTCCTCTGTTGAAGCGGTGATGTAAGCTGACTTCAGCAATTGCTTCACACTTTCCACTTCCCAGGGGCTACCTGCGAAAACGTTAATCTGAGAAATCTTTCTACTTGTAATCATGTGCTTTAAACTTTTTAGTTGTACTTTCCGGTCGCAAATGTAAGTGGTTTGCGGGAAACCGAATAGCTCAAATCGATCAAAAAGTAACATAAAAGGTGCAAACGATTTAGAAGTAGCTTATTCCTCATATTTTTTTCTTATTTCGTATCGTTCTTCCGGATTTCCACACGACGGATCTTTCCACTGATGGTTTTCGGCAGTTCGTCTACAAATTCAATCACACGCGGATATTTGTAAGGGGCTGTCACTTTCTTTACATGATTTTGCAATTCCTTGATAAGTGCTTCTCCCTCTTTCCCTTTATATTCTTTAGCCAGTACGATGGTAGCTTTCACTACCTGACCGCGGATTTCATCAGGTACGCCTGTGATGGCACATTCTATTACAGCTGGGTGTGTCATCAGAGCACTTTCCACTTCGAAGGGGCCGATACGGTAACCGGAACTCTTGATCACATCGTCGGCACGGCCTACAAACCAGAGATAGCCGTCCTCATCTTTCCAGGCAACGTCTCCCGTATAGTAGATATTATTGTTCCAGGCTTCGTGTGTACGTTCCGGATCGCGGTAATACTCTTTGAACAATCCCAGTGGCTTACCCTTGTCTGTACGGATTACGATTTGTCCCTGTTCACCGGCTTCTACGGAACGGCCGTCATTGTCTATCAGGTCTACATCGTATTGTGGATTAGGCAATCCCATACTTCCCGGTTTCGGTTCCATCCAAGGCATGGTAGCAATGGTCAGCGTGGTTTCTGTCTGTCCGAATCCTTCCATCAGTTTGATGCCTGTCAGTTTCTTGAAGGTCTCAAATACGGCTGGGTTCAGAGCTTCGCCGGCGATGGTACAATATTGCAGTGATGAGAGATCGTACTTTGTCAGATCTTCGTGAATGAGGAAACGGAAGATGGTGGGAGGTGCACAGAGAGAAGTTACGTGATAATCCTGTATCTTCTCCAGGATGGCGGCAGGGGTAAATTTCTCGTGGTCATACACAAATATATTTGCTCCGGCAATCCATTGTCCGTAAAGTTTGCCCCATACAGCCTTCCCCCAACCGGTATCGGCGATGGTGAGATGCAGGCTGTTTTCCGTCAGGTTATGCCAGAAACTACCGGTAACGATATGCCCCAACGGATATGTAAAGTCATGGGCGACCATTTTCGGTTCACCGGTGGTTCCGCTGGTGAAGTACATCAGTGAGATATCTTCGTTCGTATTCGGATGCTCCGGCTTCACGAAAGGTGCGGCATTTTCGATCCCTTTGTGGAAATCATCGAATCCTTCGGCTACTTGGGGACCTACACTGACGAGTTTCTTCACGCTGGGGGAATCCGGCATGGCAGCTACAATATGATCCGTGATAACCGATTCTCCTGCACAAACAATCATCTTGATGTCCGCAGCGTTACAGCGGTACACGATATCTTTCTTTGTCAGCAAGTGAGTGGCGGGAATGACGACGGCACCGAGTTTATGTAAAGCTATGGTGCTGTACCAGAATTCAAAGCGGCGTTTCAATATCAACATTACCATGTCACCATGGCCGATGCCGAGGCTTTGGAAATACGAGGCGGTCATGTCCGTATAACGTTTCATGTCGGCAAACGTAAATTGCCGATGTTCACCCTTATCATTAGTCCATAACAATGCAGGTTTGTCAGGTTGTTCGGCAGCCCAGGCGTCTACTACATCGTATCCGAAGTTGAAGTTTTCCGGTACGTTTATTTTAAAGTTTTTGATAAAGTCCTCTTGTGTAGTGAAAGAGGTTTGTGATAAAAATCTTTCTACCATAATTATAGGAATTAAGAATGAGAGATTCCCTTCATTCTCCATTTAGTTGTTACATGATAATTGCCAGGAATCGTACCGTTTTTCCATCCAGTGCTTTCATGCCATGCGGCAATTTTGAATTGAAGTACAGGCTGTCTCCTTCGTTTAGTATAAGCTCTTTGCCATCGATGTTGACCATCATGCGCCCTTCGAGCACAAGACTGAATTCTTGTCCGGCGTGGCTGTTGTAATGTATCGGTTCATCGTCCGGTTTAGGTTCAACGGTTACAATGAACGGGTCTACGCTACGGTTCATGAAACCAGAAGCGAGGGCTTGATATTTGTAGGCCTTGGTACGTTCGATGCTGACACCTTTTCCGGCACGAGTCAGGAAGTAGCTGCTCATTTTAGGTTCTTCACCAAACATCAGTGCGTCCAATGAAACTCCGTATCTGCGTGCAATCTTTTGCAACATACTTACGGAGATATCAAAATCTCCCGTTTCGGCAAGACGGTAGTCGTAAGGAGAGATGTCACATTCACGGGCAATGTCTTCAGCGGTCAGCTCCAGTACATCACGAAGCCCGCGAAGGCGTTCTGCTATTTGCTTAATTTGTTCGTCCATGTGGTTGTTTATTTAATGAATTAATTGTTAGTCTTATTGCTTACTTGCTTTGATAGCATTGATGATGGCGGATGTATAACCGTCATGTTCCAGTTCATTGATACCTTTGATGGTAATACCGCCGGGGGTACATACTTTATCGATTTCTACGCTGGGATGCGTATCATTATTCAGTATCAGTTCGGCTGCTCCCTTTACCGATTGAGCCACCATTCTCATAGCATCTTTGGGATAAACCCCCATTTCTATACCGGCTTGCATGGCAGCCTGGATGTATTTCAACACATAAGCGATTCCGCAGGAAGCCATGGAAGTGCAGGCTGCGAATTTTTCTTCGGGGATCAGCATGGCAAGTCCCATCTGATTGAAAATATCCAGCATCAGTTGTTCTTGTTCTTTGGTCGCATTACGACTGGCAATCAGTGTCATACTTTCCATCTCGCTGATGGCGGTGTTAGGAATAATGCGGAACATGGTCATTTCCGGTTCGGGTACGTAGTGAGCCAGTTCTTCAAAGTTGATGCCTGCAGCAACAGAAATGATAATTTGTTTACTCTTCAGTTTCAGTTCGCGCAGCACACCTTTGATAAGCCACGGTTTCACAGCGAGTATGATGAATTCGGCGCCGATGATGGCTTCCTGATTGTCATGGGTGATTTGTAAAGCAGGAAACTCTGCTTGTAGTTCATCCAACTTTCCTTGTGAGGGATTAGAAACTATGATATCCGAGGCGGGGATAATACTTCCCTTTGCCAATCCACGGGCTATAGAGCCGCCCATGTTTCCTGCTCCGATAATTGCTGTTCTCATATCATTCTGTTATTAAAAGGGTTGTCGATGGGCAAAGGTAGATATTTTTTAGTCGATATATGAAACAGTTTAAACGTTTTTTGCTGATTACTCTGCAAAATGCAAGCTTTATTTGTTTAATATAGAAGATAATGAGTATATTTGTTCAACTAAAGATGATAGATTATGTCTGAAAAAGAAATGAATTCCTATCGTTTGACGAATATGGAAGAACCTACTGATGAGATGCTATCTCTGTTAATGAAGGAAGTGGCTGAAGAAGCAAAATGTAGGTCGGAAGAGGCTCATCGGAAATTTTTCACAGAGCTCCGTACGGCTGCTCGAATGCAACGAAGGGAGATTGTTCATAAGCAACAGCGAATGGAGAATTTAGGGAAATGTAAAACTGATGCTGATAATGAATAAATGATAATTTGTTTGCTTTTCAGTTTCAGTTCGCGTAGCGCACCTTTGATAAGCTACGATTTCACGGTAAGTATGATGAATTCGGCACCGCTGATGTCTTTTTGATTGTCATAGGTGTAACATAATATCCTCTGTTTCATACAAGATTATCCCATTCTCATCATCCCGGCCAACTGCACGAAATAATCATTTGACCAAATATCAAGTTCTTTGGGATTGCGGACGAAAGGCAATACATCTTCTTTCACTTGTTTTATATCAGCTGTAGAGAGACGCTCAATGAGTTTCTCCTTGAATAACTCTGGAGTAATATTCTCATTGTTGAACTGCTTGCATCGTTCTGCCAAATGAGTAAAATCCAGTGGAATATTATGGCGTACATACCATTCAAAGTCATACCAATCACGGCCTTTAACTCTATTCTTCCACACACGATAGACCAGTGCGTGCATCTTACCGGCAAACAGATCGGGAAGTGTAAAACAACGAGTCATAAATGAGTGTGGCTGAAGCAATAGTTTCTGTTCTGTCTTGAAGTTCAACGGTGGACAAGTATCTACTTCAATCTTTATCTTTATTGACCTCTCTGTTTGGAAAGTCACATCATACACATTGGTATTATCTTTAAGAAATGCCGATTCGACATTTCCGAAATTCTTCTTATCTTTTTTCTTTATTTCAACCTCACGGCCTACCATTGCAAAAGCATCAACGATAGCAGGAAAATATTTTGTAAAATCGAAATTGTCATCTTGCGCAAGTAATGAAAAATCCATATCCTCACTGAAACGCTGCAGACCATGAAAGATTCTTAAACAAGTACCACCATAGAACGCCGCCGACTCAAAAAAGCCTCCAGCATAAAGTCCAGCAAGTATCATCTGTTGGTTAACTTCAAATATGGCGTTTCTTTTATGTTGCTCCGTCGTCAAGTCATAGCGGGATAGCATATTGTCAAATATCTCATTCTTCATCGTCTCATGAATTTTAATAGTCTAGAAATTGAATCAGCCTTTTTGCCAACCTTTATATAGTCTTTGAATATGGTTTCATCCATCTTATAGAACTCATCCATATCCATACGGATATCTTGTTCAAGATATATTTCCACATCTTTCATATAGCGAAGATTGACCTTTGAGGAATTGGCAATCAAATCACACAAAGCCTTTTCCGGTGATGCAATAAGAAATGCATAGTCACCCTTATGCATACTCCTTACTCCTATCGAAAATGCCTCTCTTGAAATATATTTGTAGTCATAACTGCCGACTGGAGTTTGAAAGCTACGAGAGTGCTTTACTGTCATTGATTGATGAACATATACAGCCTCGGGGATAAGTCCATAATATCGTAGTGCAGTAGACATTGAAATATACGAAGGTGTATAGAGATGATTGGCAATCAACTCACTCGATAGAGTCTTTCCTGAATGTTCGGGGTTGACCACATAAAGTCCTCGCTTCAGTCTGATGATAACCCCTTGCTTCTCGAGCCAGGTTACTTTCTTGTTAGCAGACTTAAGTTCTGGATATAACGATTCAATGATTGAAGTCGTTACTGGAATAGTTCCTATTTCACTTAATTGTCTATTCATACTGCAAATATAGCAATAATTTGAACAATAAAAGAAATATAACTTCGTTTTCTATTCAAAATATTACTACCAAGACGATCTTAAGAAATAGCGACTATTGTCACATAATGCTTACCGTAAAAGGTAGATTATTCTCTAAATTTTCTCACAATTCACCGATTGTAAGGACCTCATAGTACTGAAAATAGATTCTGTTATCATGGATAAATGACACTCAAGGAAGGAAAAAAACACCAAATATAGTAAAATGAATCCCAAAAATCAATATTTGACACTCAATATCATTAGTGTCCACTAAAAAATCAAATAAGTTCTTTGAAAATTTTGAGAGTTAGATAATTATAAAGGTTTTTCGAGTCAACTGATTTGAACTTATCTTTGTCAAACTAACGTAAAATGGCATATGCATCAAGGAAAATACATGTTCTTTCAGCTTTTAAACTTCCTCGACCGCAATGATTTCAACTATCTAGCAAGGACATATGATGGAGACAAATACGTCAAGCAATTTACCTGTTGGAATCAATTCGCTGTTCTGATGTTCGGGCAACTTTCCAATCGTGAAAGCCTGAGAGACATTGTACTTGCAGCACAAGCACATGCGTCGAAAGCTTATCATCTCGGATTCGGCAAGTCTGCTACTAAAAGCAACTTCTTTCCTTCATTGTTTCACGCTTAATAGTTACTACTAAAATAGAAATAATAATGTTTGATATAGTTTCCTTACTGTCATTTCAATCTCAAATTGTTTTGGAATATGGGTATATTTAATATGATATATGATACAGTTTAAACGTTTTTTGCTGATTACTCTGCAAAATGCAAGCTTTATTTGTTTAATATAGAAGATAATGAGTATAGTTGTTCAATTAAAGATAATGGATTATACTTGAAAGAAAATGAATTCCTATCAGGACAAATAGCTAATACCTTATGATATAACAGATATTGTGGAATGTAAACTACGGATACATTTTTTTATCAATTTTTCCTTTTTAATATAAACCTTTTTTGTAATTTTGTGCTTGTTGAGAATGGAAAGCGTTGCATTCTGATTTATTTGTTAGATAAAAAATAAGAAGCGTTGTGCTTCATCTTGTAGTCGAAAACCTAGGAAATTTTCAAAACTACACAAGATGTTAGTACGGTGGTTCTCTCGCTTATGCGTGGGACTGCTGTCTGTCGTCTGTGTAGTTGGGTTTTCCTAGGACCTTCGGCTACAGATGATAGTATGCAGTTCCACGCTTCGTTGTATAATAAGGTTAGCAGTCTTAGGAGGAATTGGAGAAGACACACTTGAAACATAATGAAAACATAGACATCTTTCTGCAGAATACTTGCATTTTATAGGTAAGATAACTACCTGATATCGAGAATATCCATTTAAAAATATAAAAAGATGAGAACTAAATATATGCTTCTTCTGTCTATTACAGCGTTCATTTTTTGTTGTGTTTCTTGTAGAAGTAGTCAAAATATTCCACGGAAGATAGATAATCACTCAATCGTTCCAGACAGTCAAGTTGTAGTCTTATTAGGTGACACAATATGTCAGTTTGTTTACAGTCCAACAGAAGTGATAGGGTATAAGATGCGTCCCCAAAAAGCAGAACAGGATACATTGATTGCCCAGTACGCCATAGATTATAAAATTGGTGAGCTTGCTGCATCCTATTATTCTATCCTACAGTTTTTTTTGCAAGATATCTTGAATTATGATCAGAGTGGGAGTATAGTTAAAACTCCTTTTGAACCTAATATAGCGATAAAATTTGTCGATGAAAATAAGGAGGAGCTGTACTTGCTTGTAGCATTCAATGGTAATCAATTAGCTTTTGTGAAAGATGATAAGGTTTATTGTCGACAACAATATGTACATGCCCGTTATTTAGTGAAATTCGCTTTAGGACTTCTTCCTGACAATGAATATTTAAAAACTCTTTTAAAACTCCCATGATTATGAAACTACAGAAAAATGTTTTTTTATTAATCTTATGTTTGGCTCTGGTTAATATTCCGCTCAGAGCACAGACATTTCATGCTATTCTTTTCGGTGACACTAATGATGAATCTATAGGTAATACTGTGAAGTTGGATATTGAACGGATAAGTTGTATGCTTGCAGAGGCTCAAGCAGCTTTGCAAAATAAAATTTCATTTGAATATGATGTTAATGTTGCTAATCGCTGTTCACCTCAGAATTTACGCAATGTGTTGAATCGTCTTCAATGTGGAAAAGATGATGTTGTATTTCTTTATTATAGTGGTCATGGTGCCCGTTCTTTGCATGATACTTCAAAATATCCTCAAATGAGCTTGGGTGCCCATTATGAGAATGAGCTTATTTCAGCAGAAGGTACATTCAATATTATTAAGAGAAAATGCCCGAGACTTTGTATCATGATAACGGATTGCTGCAATTCTTATAGTGAAAATCTTTCACCCAAACTGGAATTAAGTAAAAGTGCCCCCTGTATAAACAGAGAGATTGAAACGAATTATGAAGATTTGTTTATGAAGAAATCAGGTGCTATGATTATCACAAGTAGTAAAGCGGGTGAAACATCAGCATGCAATTTTAAGATTGGCGGATTTTTGACGTATGGTTACTTGACTGTTATGACTGAAGCTAATAAACAAAATATTTCAGATTGGAATAATATATTGGAGGTTACTCGGGATGCCACCGTTGAGTTGTCAGGAAACAAGCAGCATCCGGTCTTTGACGTTTTTGTGTCTGATACGGTTGTATCCCAAACAAGTGTATCAACAAATGAGTCTGTAGTAGATGAATCGACTGATACAATGGTGATTCATGGAGCGGATGTGTCGGCAAATACACAGAATCAGGTATTGGAGGGATTGCGGCAGTTAATAGATACGAATATAGCTGCTCCTCAACGTATCGCAATGGTCACCCCTATTCTAAATAAGTATTTTTCTAATGCAAATGCTATTGTAGAAATGCTGGGTAGGAACTGTAAAACCATTGTGGCAAGAGAGACAGCCAGAAACTTTTTGGAAAGATTGAGTACAGAGTATTATTTGATAAATTTCAATGTACTATCTTTTACTCAAGACAATAATGGGAAGATTACTTCCTTGAGGATTAATGAGGTTTATAAGAAATAGATTTTATACGATTATGAAGAAGATTATACTATTTACTATCGTTGTAACCTTTCAAATGTACGTTTCGATGGGGTATGCACAAACCAATGATTTATCGGAAGAAGATTTGGAAATGTTTAAAGAGGAGGTGCGGAATCGAATTAATACTTATCAGATGTACTTGTCGTTTATCGGGAGCAAGAAGAATGACAATGCAACGAAGGTGGTTTATATGAAGCAAGCACTAAAACTATTTATGGGAGAGGGTAATAATTATCGGGATATTTATGATAATATTCAGCCTGCAGTACGTACTCAAGTTTCTTCAAAAGCTCGTAATACAAAGAACTGGATACAGACAAAGAATTATCTGAGAAATTTGACTAGTCTAAGTTACTCAGAAGTACAAATAACTCAAGCTGATGTATGCTATGTCTCTGATTTTTATAAAGTCAGAGATGGCTTATATAAAGCTGCGGTGACAATCAAACAGAAATTTGTAGGAATGAGGGATGGAAAAGTGATTTATGAAGACATTACGGAAAAGACTATTAATGTATATCTTCAGCAAGAAATCACGAGCGTTGGCAGTCAATATGTGATATTGTTAGGTGACAGTGAAGTATTGGATACCTATTAAAAGAAAGTGTATGAGACGAAAAATTGTATTATCAATTTGTATCTTGTTTGGTTGTCTGTGTATGACATATGGACAACTGATGAATAACCTGTCTTTCAATGAAACATTTCGTTATCGCGTAAAACAGATGGATGAATTTATGAAGCGTTTTAATGGAATAGAGAGCATCCCACTACCTTTGGAAGATTCTTTGAAACGGTGTACGAATATGCTGTACCTTTTTGACAGTGAGCTGTTTCGAAATAACCCGGATTCTGTGAAAAATGCAGTTTTTGAGTTTATAGAGGCGGCTGTTGAAGATTCTACTTCTTTGCATTATACAGATTCTACGTGGACGGCTGAGGTATTATGCCATTGTCACTACAAGAACAAAGAAGAAAAAGTTACTTTATTTTTAAAGCCTGAGCAAGTTGAAGTATATGTATATCGCTGGGTGATTGTCGGTGCAAAAGGTGAAATTTTGGATTTGGAGCCATTGAAACGAAATCATGGGTTAGATATTCAACCGGATAATCATGAAGTGGGTTTTATTGACTTGTCTAAAATAGCAGCGATAGGTAATGAGAATATTCTGAATTATTCAGAAAAGAATTATTTACCGGATGCTTTGTCTGTCTTTTATGCTCTAATTTATTCCGGGCAGTTAACATTGGCTGTTGTAGAGAAAACGAAGTTTCATCTGTGGCAAGTTCCTGGATATACATTTACTGTTGAACGTGTTGAACGTGAAGGAAATAACACAGGATGGCTGATTTCGTCTTTTAAACGAATAGACGGAAATAAGAGAGATAACTGTAGTGAAGAATTATATAGATAAGTTAGTCATGGGAAAATATTTAATCTTTATAGCTTGTCTGCTATTGACTAACGTGTTGATGGCGCAGAGTGAATTAACTATTGAACAAAGAGAAAAAGCTGAAATGTGTGTTGAACGTTATTTCAAAATGTTAGCCCGCTATGCAAATCATCCGATGGGTGCAGAAGCGGCAGAATTACGAACGGATATTATTATGATGTGTGAGAATAAATTTCGAACTCCGGTTTATAATGATTTATATTCATTTAAAGATATTCCAAATAAATCCACAGCTTGTAATATTGATGATTATTTGTTGCAATTTGGAATTTTGGAAGAGAAGAATAGCTATACTTTCAAGATTAGCTATGATTCAATTGTTTGTCATCCAGTGTCTGTTCCTACTTATGCGGACAATTATGAATACGATAATGTGTTTGTTTATGTAAATAAGCATATTGAAGGCGATGGCAAGAATGTAAAGATTAAGAATGTGATTCGGTTGAATCTTGAGAAAGAAGAAATCGCATATATTGAAAAAGCTGAATTTGACACTAATGATAAGGATATTGAGTTCTTGTTGAAACATTCCTTGGGTTACAGTCCTTCAAAACTTAATGAAGTTGCCAGTCGGTGTTATAAAGAGAAGAAGTATAAATCGGCTCTTTTGTTGTTTGAGCAGAGTGCTATTCGTGATGACATGAATTCTCAATATGCGTTAGCAAATATGTTGTTTTTGCGTCAAGGATGCGAAGAGTATGGAGAACGAGCTACGCATTATATGGCACAATTTTGGGCAAAGAAGATGTATTTTAAAAGAAACACCGGAGTTCAAGATTCAGATTATGAACTTTTGAATGGGCTTATGCAGAAACTATCTATGACAAAATTCTCATCAGATCCGGAAGAAGTTCCTTTTAATCATGGACTCATGAAATATAAAGAGGGGGATAAATATGGGTTTATGCGTAAAGATGGAGAAATAGAAATACCGCCTCAATATACTTTTGCCTTTCCTTTTTCTGAAGGATTGGCTTGTGTTGAGCTGAACGGAAAATTTGGTTATATTGATATTAAGGGAAAAGTTGTAATTCCCTTTAAATTTGACGAAGCATCACCTTTTGTAAATGGCGTGGCTTCGGTTTTCAATGAAAAGGAGGATAAGATGAAAGAAGCTTTCTTGATAAATAAGTCTGGAAAAATGGTCTCTGATGTATATGACTATATTGGAATGTGGAATTCGAAAGGACAATTACTGACACCTGTTAAGCAAGGAGAAGGGTGGGGCTTTATGAATCATGACGGTATTGTGAAAGTTCCTTTTATTTATGAGAATTGTACCAGATCAAGATCTGTATTGGTGAATTCCTTGGATTTGAATTATTGTTGGGTGAAGAAAGATGGTAAATATGGATTTTATAATATAACTTCAGAAAATGCCAAAATGGTTGCTCCATGCAAGTATTTATCTACCAGAAGTTTTAGCTTTGGACTGGCTGCTGTTACTGAAGATGGCCATAAGTGGTTTTATATAGACTATAAAGGCAATAAGGTGTGTGGTGACTATGCTGCTGTTGGCAACTTTCGCAGTGATGGTATGGCATTTGTGAAATTTGACGGAAGTTCAAATATTGGTTATTTTATTAATCCCCAAGGTGAGATTATACTTATATGTGAAGAACATGAACATAAAATTTATAACTTGCGAAGATATAATGGCAATCAGAAATAAAGAATCCGCATGAATATCAAAGGTATGATAGTTGAAGAAGTTGGAAAATGGACAACCCTGTCGGTGGAAAATACTCATAGACAGGGTTGCATTTTCTCTTGCTGATTATTGATCTGTATGTCTTGCGGGCAGCAAGACGGTGAGAGGGCCTTATGCTAATACTTTTCTGAAACGTTCGAGGAAGAGATTGGCTTCTTCCATGCTGAGGCAGAGGGGTGGAAGCAGGCGGAGTACATTTGTACCGCTGACACCGGTAAATACATGTTGTTCTTTCAACAGTTTCAGACGAAGTTCCTTTATCGGTTCTTCAAATTCAAGACCGATCATCAGACCACGTCCGCGAACTTCTTTGATCTGCGGGAACTTTTTCAACTCCGTCATCAGATACTCACCTACCTTGGCTGCATTTTCAACCAGATTCTCCTGACCTATTACGTCCAAGACAGCAAGCGCTGCGCTGCATGCCAGGTGATTACCGCCGAAAGTAGTGCCCAACTGTCCGTAAACCGGAGTGAACATCGGACTGATAAGTACACCGGCCATTGGGAAACCGTTACCGATGCCTTTGGCTACAGTGATAATATCTGCTTTGATACCGTTATATTGATGAGCGAAGAACTTACCGCTGCGGCCATAACCGCTTTGAATTTCGTCCAGAACCAATATCGTATTATGAGCTGTACAAGCTTCACGCAAAGCCTGCATGAATTCATCTGTCGGCAATTGAATACCACCCACACCTTGAATACCTTCGATAATCACTGCGCAAACATCACCTTTTGCCAGTTCGTTTTTCATAGCTTCAATATCGTTCAGCGGAAGGTAAGTGACATGTCCGCAGTCATTAATAGGAGCTATGATTTTGGGATTATTAGTCACTTCCACGGCAAGTGAAGTACGTCCGTGGAATGCCTTGTTGAAGGAAACCACACGTGTACGTCCGTTGTAGAACGAAGCGAGTTTCAAAGCATTTTCGTTGGCTTCTGCACCGCTGTTAATCAGGAATAAGGAGTAGTCATCATAACCACAAACTTTTCCCAGACGTTCAGCAACCTGTTCCTGTAGCTTGTTAATCACAGAGTTGGAATAAAATCCCAACGTGGCAACCTGGTTGCTGATCATCTCCACGTAATGCGGATGTGCATGACCGATGGAGATAACAGCATGTCCACCGTAGAGATCGAGGTACTCAGTACCGTTCTCGTCCCACACGTGGCAGCCTTTTCCCTTGACAATGTTGATGTCAAAAAGGGGATATACGTCGAATAAGTTCATTTCTTTAATTCTAAATTACAAAATACAAATTACTTAGAAGGCGCTGGGTTTCAATCGCAAGCCGACGGTTTCTTCTAAATTGAACATCAGATTCATGTTGTGCACCGCCTGACCACTGGCACCTTTCAGCAGGTTGTCGATGCAGGAGATGATAAGCAGCTTATCACCGTGCTTTTCCAAATGCAGAAGACATTTGTTGGTGTTCACTACTTGTTTCAGGTCGATGTTCTTTTCTACGATATGCACGAAAGAGTCTTTGGCGTAATATTCTTCGTACATACGGACTATTTCATCCAGTGCAACTTTAGTTTTTACTACGATGGTAGCAAAAATACCACGTGCGAAATCACCGCGGTAAGGGATAAAGTCAATATCCGCATCAAAACTGTTCTGCAATTGCTTCAGAGATTGCTTGATTTCGGGTACATGCTGGTGCTCGAATGCCTTGTAAACACTCATGTTGTTGTTGCGCCAACTGAAGTGACTGGTTGATCCCGGTTTTACACCAGCCCCGGTGGAACCGGTAATGGCATTCACCATGATGTCATTGTTCAGCATCAGGTGTTTGGCAAGGGGGAGCAATCCCAATTGGATACAAGTGGCAAAGCAACCCGGATTAGCCACATGCTTTGCTTTGCAGGTAGCGCGACGGTTCAATTCCGGCAAACCGTAAATAAAGTCATGTTCCGGAGAAGCGATGCGGTAGTCCATAGAAAGGTCGATAATCTTCAACTCCTCGGGAAGGTTGTGACTCTCCATGAACTTCTTCGTGTCGCCATGGGCGGTACAGAAGAATAACACGTCAATTTTGTCCAAAGGTAACTCGTCGGTGAAGACAAGGTCCGTTTCGCCGTACAATCCTTCATGTACGTCGGTAATTTTGTTTCCGGCGTTACTTGAGCTGTTGATGAATACGATTTCCGCTTCCGGATGATTGATCAGCAAACGAATTAATTCACCTGCCGTATATCCGGCTCCGCCGATGATTCCTACTTTAATCATGTTAGTTTATACTATTATTCTTTTATCTGTTATACAAGTTCTTTTCCTCGGGAACAATAAGCCACATTATAAGGTACACGGGGATACCGGCAAATACGGTAAAAAACGTCAATAACGCATAGCCGATACGTACGAGTGAAGGGTCGAGTCCGAAATAAGCGGCCAATCCTCCGCAGACGCCGGCAAGCATTCTGTCGCTGCGTGAGCGAGTTAGTTTTTTGTTATTATTATCCATATCTGTTCGTATAATTGTTCTATCCCCTAACCGTTCTCTATGAGAGATGGGTTAGGGGATAGGCTTTTTAGATTTCTTCGTCTTTATGATTGTTATAATATACTCTCAGTGGAGTAGAAGTAACCTTGATGAAACCTTTCGCATCTTCTGCTGTCCAGCCTTTTTGCATTTCGCCATATTCGCCGAACTTCGTTTTCACAAGGTCGTCTTCTGATTCTACACCTACCGTCGAGAAAGATAATGGACGAAGTTCCAGAATAGCCGTACCGTTTACGTTACGCTGGCTTTCCTGTAGCATGGCTTCGATGTCGCGCATCACCGGTTCCAGATATTGGCTTTCGTGCAGGAACATACCGTACCAATTGGCAACCTGGTCTTTCCAGTATTGCTGCCATTTACTCAGTGTATATTTTTCCAGGAATTTATGTGCACCGATAATCAGCATCGGAGCAGCAGCTTCGAAACCTACGCGGCCTTTGATACCGATAATTGTATCACCCACATGCATATCACGACCAATACCGTAAGCGGCACCGATTTCTTCTACTTTCTGAATGGCTTTGATGGGATCATCAAATTTCTCATCGTTCACAGCTTTCAACTCACCTTTTTCGAAAGTAAGACGGAGTTGTTCGCTGCCTTCCTTTACACAGTGTTTCAGATAAGCGCTTTCGGGTAATCCTTGTGCGGAATCCAGAATCTCACCACCGCAGATAGAGGTACCCCACAAACCTACATTGTAAGAGTATTTCAGTTTGGTGAAGTCTGCTGAGAAACCATGTTTGTTCAGATAATCGATTTCTTCCTGGCGGCTCAATGCCATATCACGAGTCAGTGTGATGATTTCCACGCCCGGAGCCAATACAAGGAATGTCATGTCAAAACGAATCTGGTCGTTGCCTGCACCGGTAGAACCGTGAGCGATAGCATCTGCACCGATCTCGTTGGCATAGCGTGCGATGGCAAGTGCCTGGAAGATACGTTCGGAACTTACGGAAATAGGATAGGTACCATTACGCAGCACGTTGCCAAATACCATGTATTTCAAGCTCTTTTCGTAATATTCCTGCGTCACGTCGATAGTGACATATTCTTTTGCGCCCAGTTTATAGGCGTTTTCTTCGTTTGTCTTCAGTTGTTCGGGGCTGAAACCACCGGTGTTTGCACAAGCTGCATACACTTCATACCCTTTTTCCTTGGCAAGGTACATTACCGTAAATGAAGTATCAAGACCGCCGCTGAATGCGACTACTACTTTTTTCTTTTCTTCCATATCCTTTGTTTTTTAAATTTTATCATCTTCATGCAGAGCCGGGTCGTAGAGCATTGCTGTGCAGATGCAGAATTTGCGGTTCTTGGCTACTAATATATCATGGTTGATGCAGCCTTCGCAGCCTTTCCAGAAGGATTCGTCATCAGTCAGTTCATTGAAAGTGACGGGAACGTATCCCAGTTCCGTATTCATTTTCATGACGGCGGCTCCGCTGGTGAGACTGAATACTTTGGCGTTGGGCCATCGCAAGCGTGCCAGGCGGAAAGATGCCATTTTGATACGCTTAGCCAATCCAATACCGCGAAAGTCGGGATGCACAATCAAACCGGAAGTCGCAACATATTGTTTGTTTCCCCAACTCTCGATGTAGCTGAAGCCTGCAAACACGTCTCCGCATAAGGCGATGATGGCTTTTCCTTCTTTCATTTTTGTCGCCACATATTCGTGTGTGCGTTCTGCGATGCCCGTTCCACGTACTTTGGCCGCTTCTCTGATGGTATCCAAAATCTTATCCACATAAACTTCGTGAGAGGCGTCAGCCACCATCACGTCCACTTTTTTGGTATCCATTTCTTATTGATTCGTTCTTTATTTATTTAATGTTCGGAATGATTTGCGACAGAAATTCGCGTACTTCGCCATGTGAAGCAGCTTCATGCACTACCAACATGATGGTGTCGTCTCCGGCAATAGTGCCCAGAATGGCGGGACATTCGCGGTTGTCGATGTCGTAGGCCATACTGCTGGCATATCCCGGTCGTGTACGGATAACGGCAATGTTACCGGAGAATTGCAGGGACACGAATCCGCTGGTCATCAGCATCTCGCTGGCACTCTGGTCATTGGAACGTTTGTACATGATGTTGTTGGGTAATACATATACGTATTTCCCGTTCATGTTTGCCGCCTTGGCAACTTTCAGTTGTTTCAAGTCGCGGGAGAGAGTGGCTTGTGTCAGTTCAAAGCCTTCTTTGCTCAGAGCTTGCAGCAGTTCTTCCTGAGAACTGACGTCCTTGCTTGAGATAATCATCTTGATAGCGTCTAACCGATTGGCTTTTTTCTTCATTGTTCTGTATAATTATTCTAAGAATGGCGCAAAAGTAGCGATAATTTTGGAAAGAATATGCATTAAAGAGGGAATTTTTATACTTTTTATACTATGAATGCTGTGCTTTATGCATAAATCGGAGAATATATGCAATTATTTTATTTCCTGCCAGGAAAACACAGTCCCGTCTTTACGGTTGGGTATAGTCCCGGGCCAGTCGGCGGAATAAGGTTCGTCTGTACGCGGATCTAAACCAATGAAGCGATTGGTCTTTAAGGATAGTAGCATACATTGTCCCCATAACATATCCTGCCACATGAAGAGGCTGCCTTCCGTTTCTTTCTGCATGAGTCGAACATCTGCTGAGAGGCCGGCTCCAGTGACGGTGACAAAGCCTGATCCGTCTAATGCTTCAAGAGCTATACGTCCTTGTCCGCGGTCGTGTACACGGAACTGGCATCCGGTACCGTTGAACGTATTACTTCCCGGATAGGAACGATTCAGCATACCGTGGGGATTAGCCCAGACTTGCTCACCGTTTGCGAGATTGGTTAGTGTTATCACTTTGCCGAGAGGAAGATTTTTAGAGCGATCTGCCAGTGGTTCTTTTACCTTGAAATTGTCGAAGTCGGCATAACCTCCCGCTTTTCCATTCGTATTGAAAGCAAATAAGGCATACCGTACTCCCTGGAAAGTCTTCATTTGATAGCCCAGACGCAGTTCACCGCCGACTTCTTTAAATGTTTTACCGTCTGTACTGAAGCTGAGTGTTGCCAGGTCTCTATTGTAATCACCACTGGCACGCAGGTACACTTGTGGGCCGGATAATGGTTCGTCTGTAGACTGGTTCTTTACTAAGTCGTAAAATCTCAGGATGAATCCCTCGTCAGTACGCACTACACCGATCCAATAATAGGGAACATTCAATAACCCAAGTCCGGCTACGTCACCTTTCTTTAAGGATTTGGCATTTAATTCGACGGTGGCGCTGGACTCCGGACCGATAGCGCGTTGAGTAAGTGTATTTTTCGCATACATGAAGTTTTTGGCAGGGAGAGTGTGCAGACGCAGTACACCTTTTTTCTCAGTGAGCGACCATTTCTTATCTACCGGAATATGGTTCCATTGCCAGATCGGTTTTAGTTTGGCAGACGAGAAATCATCATCACGCTGATAAGTTGTCAGAGGAGCTATATCCGTTCCGGTATCCGGTTTGAACCAGGTGCGTGGTGAGCGTCCCAGGTTTCCTTCCAGTCCGAAGTAGGGCCAACCATCTTTCCAGGTCACGGGTGAAAGGAAAGTCAGGCGGCCTGCGGATTTTACGTCCATCATTGAGAATCCCCACCATTCACCATTAGGCAGATCGACGATGCCTCCCTGATGAAGGGTTACTGCACCGAAACCATTTTCAGAAGGGCGCTCAAATTCCATTGCTTCTCCTTCATTGGGGATGTTCGACCAGAAGCCATATCCTTTGGTCCACCAGCCACGTTGTGTACCCATGGTTTCACGATTACTGATAACCACGGTTTCGTAAGGACCTTCCAGTTTGTCGGCGCGGGCACATTGCATACGGCCTACGGGTGCATAGTCTGCACTGATGATATAATATTTTCCGTCTATTTTATAGAAATGATGCCCTTCTCCCATGGCATTACCTTTAGGGATGATTACTTTTTCACTGCCTTCCACATAGCCGCTGAAGTCAGGTTTGAGTTGAATCAGATGTACTTCGTCGTAACCATGTACTGCATATATCTTGTCGTCGTCATCAAACAATATGCCCAGGTCGTAAATTCTGCCACCCATATTCTTGTGTGTCCAGGGGCCGGCGGGATTTTTGGCAGAGAAAACTTGTAAGCCATGGTCATTTACGTTGACGAATACATAGAAAGTGCCTTTGTGATAACGGATGGCAGGTGCCCATATTCCGTTTCCATAAATGCCTTTATCGCCTTCCAGATGAAAATCAGGTCCTAAATCGAGTTTGTCAAAGATATATGTTACGAACTCCCAGTTTACCAGATCTTTGGAACGTAGTAGCGGTAGTCCGGGCATGGCATGCATGGAACTGGCAACCATGTAATAATCTGTTCCTACACGTATCAGGTCAGGATCGGTAAATTCATCGTAAAACAGAGGATTGGTAAAAGTACCGTTGCCGTTGTCGGCTGTCCACGACTGGGCTTGTAACTGGCAGAATGCCATCAGGCCGAGGATGATAGAGAATATATGCTTCATGGTCATAATAAATAGAATAAATTAATTAATTTGAGGACTTTTCGGAGAACATCCAATAATCGAAGTTGAAAAGCTCGTGGGGAGTTTTACCTTTAAATATAAGGTATAGGTCATGAACTCCTTTGACCGGCTTCACATGGGTAGAGTGTTGTTCCCAATTATCCCATTCTCCGGTATAGGGAATGTTTAAGGTGCCGATCACTTCACCTTCGGGTGAGTCGATTCTTAGTTCTATTTCTCCTCCATGATATCTGCTGGATGCGGAAGCGGTGAATTGCGAAGCACCTTTCTGTCCGAAGTTCACATCACGCACCTTGATGTAATCGGTATTATGAATAGCGGTTATATATACACCTTTTTCTTTATCGGTGGCAGATGTAACGCCTTGTGCCCATGCTATAGTTTCCGCTTCAGTTCGTTTGTATGGATTGAGTGTACCTGTTCCTTTCTTTATACCTTCATTAGTCATGTGCATTTGCGGTATGGTTCCGTCGGGGTTGTATGTGAACTGTTCCACACATACCGATCTGCAATAACTGTGCCCACCGGGCAGCGCATCATTATGATAGAAGAAGTAGGAGTTACCTTTAAAATCAATTATTCCGGGATGGTTGGTATTACTTCCTTTTTCCAATGGCATTACGACTCCCCGGGCTTTCCAGGGACCTTCTGCGGTCCGGGCGGTTGAATAATGTATGGATTCCGGGAATTCGGCGGCATAAATCATATAATACAGGTTGTTACGCTTATATACCCAGGGCGCCTCTGTGAACCTTCCCACAAAGGCGGTCTGGTCTTTGATGTCGAGTGCTGTGATTGAGCCGTCCAGGGATATCATATCTTTATTCAGTTTGGCCTGATAACAAGCCCCGTTTCCCCAATAGAGATATGCTTGTTTATTACTGTCGATAAAGACCGTAGGGTCAAGGTCATCCCAGGAGTGTTTGGCGGCTGTAGTCATGTCGTTGGTTACTAATGCCTGGCCCAATGCATCTCCGAAGGGACCATAAGGAGTATCTGCAACGGCTACACCGATGGATGAACCCGGACTGAATCTGTTTTGTGAGGATATATACCAATAAAACTTGCCATCCCGCTCTATGCATTGTGCAGCGCTGGCATCTCCGGCTGACCATTTGAAATCACTTGTTTTCAGCGGTGCTCCACAGTCCGTCCAATTCACCATGTCGGTAGTGGTATACAGGCGGTATTCTCTCATCAGGTATGCGTTGGAAGGAGCATCCTTTTCATCGCATCCCACATAAAGGAATAATGTATCGTTATGCACCATTGGAGCAGGATCGGCTGTATATTTGGTTTGAATAATCGGATTTTGAGCCGTTGCCAAAAGTGGAAGGAACCCCAGATATAGGGCTAAAATCTTGTTTTTCATCATAATCGTTATTGTTGATAGTTGTTTTTAATACAAATATTTATTGTGGATATTAATGTGTGAATTCCCAATAATCTATATGGACAAAGTCTTCTTTATTGCCTTTGAATACAAAGTACAGATCAAATATACCAGTGTTGGGAATAGCTACGTCCGTTGTAATCGTTTTCCAGGAATCCCAGTCTCCTGTGGGAACAACGTTCAGAGTACCTATCAGCAATCCGTTTTCACTTTCCAGACGGATTTCAATATTTCCACCTTCTGGAGCACCACATGAAATCAAAGCTTTAAGTTTGGAAAGGCCTTCTTTGGTGAAATCCACTCCCTGTACTTTTATGTAATCCCCCTCGTTAGCAGAACTTACAATCCGATTACCCGGATCGCCTTTTCGGGCTTCAGTATTGATGCCCCAACCTTTTGCCATGGTTTCCGCTTCATTTCGTTTGTACGGATTGATGTATTTTAATTGGGGCAAGCCGTCACGTGTGATTGATACCGTCCGGATAGTACCATCTTCATTGTGTATTAAATGGTCCAGACAGACACTACGCATATATTCGCGTGAACGTTTGTCCGCTTCTCCTTTCACATAGGCCACTTCCCGGTTATGATATGCAATATAATATTCGCCTTTGAATGGAAAGATGGAATGATGATTGTTGAAGCCGTCGTTGATGGGTGGGTTAGGCAATATTAATCCAGGCTGGGAAAAAGGTCCCATTGGATGTTCACTCATTACATACTCAATGTTGGCGGGAAAGCTGAAATGATGCCCGGCATACGAATAATAATACTTGTTTTTATATTTATGTACAAATGAAGCTTCGAAGAAACCGGGAGTATTGGGGTGTATGGCCTTACCTTCAACTTCTGTCAGGTTATCTTTCAATTTAATGATTCGTGAATTGCCGGGATCGCCCCCTCCGAAGTAAAGGAAGGCCTGTCCGTCATCTTCTATCCATACGCTTGGATCGAAACACCACATTCCCCATTGTCCGCTGCCGGGTTGCACTCCCGGAGTATTCATATCTACTACGGGTTTGTCTCGATTGTCTATATAAGGACCGGTTGGACTGTTACTGGTTGCTACGCCAATACCTCCGCAATTGCCGTCACCGTAATAGAGATAGAATTGGTTGTTGTGATAAACAACGCATGGCGCCCAGGTCAATTGGGCTCCCCATCTTGAGTCTTTGGCATGGAATACTTCACCGTGGTCTGTCCAATTCTTTAGATCGTCAGTTGAGATACAAGTGATATCGTTCATAAAATATCCGTATCCTCTTTGAGGGCTATAGGTATCATGTGAACAAAACAGGTACAGTCGTCCATTGTATTCTATTCCCCATGGGTCGGCTGTATATCGTTGCCAAAACAATGGATAATCCGCCTTGCTGATTGATGCAAATGATGCAAACAGTAATAAGCAGAAAAGTGATTTCCTAAGATAATAAGTGGTTTTCATGATACTGCATATTTATTGAATGGTTTTGATTTCTTTTCCGATAGTGACACCCGCTTCATTGAAACTGTCTATTGCGAAATAATAAGTCTGGTCAGCGTTCAATATGTTAATGGATACCTTGTTGTCTTCATATACCAGATAATTATGGTATAATTTGTTTTTCTGTGTACCGAACCGGATATTGTATCCGGTAGCATCGTTGACTTTGCTCCAACTCAGATTTACGGTTCTGCGGTTATCGTTGTTTCTGGTTAATTCCGTGAATTGGGCAGTTGCCGGAACCGGTTTATCTACTTTTCCGAACACTCTTAAGCCGGAAATGGAAAACTTGCCGGAAGGGAAATAGATATTGGTGATACGGATATACCTGGTGTCTGCCGGTTTGTCCAATTGGATGTAGTCATTGGGAGCATCAGCTTTGTTCTCTGATTTGTCAACTAACAGATTCCATGTAATCCCGTCTTGGGATTCTTCTATCCGGTATTGGTAATATATGGAATCCGATTTTCCCAATGCGGTAGCATCCTGGTCAGCAAAGTTGACCTGAATGGCATAGACTTTAGAGTTCCGGTCTAAATCAACAGTCATAAACTCTCCTTTGTCTGCGGTTTTTGCGCTCCACCATGTTCTGATATCTTCATTCACGGCATTCTCTGTAGGATATCCTTCCAATGTAGATGACGCTTCTACCTTCTTTTTATAAGACAGGAGCATCCATCCCGGGAATAAATCTTGTGGAGAAGATATTTTTTTATCAGGAACAATCATAGGATAGTCTCCCCATGCTGTGTATGCATAAACATCTCCATCTTTGTCAAAGAAGGTTGGATATAGGGAAATCCTTCTTTCGAACATGTGCCTTCGTGAGATTGTGGAAGTACCGATATTCCAGTAGTTTCCATATAAATCCTGAAATGTGCTGCCATGTCCGGTTCCGTTGACAAAACCTTCGGGTTTATAAGAGAAAGGATTATGTTTGAGTAAAGTGAATGGGCCCAATGGATTTTCCGATACGTAAACTCCGTTGCTGTAACTTTTGAATTCGGTACCGGGTACTGCATATTGCAGGTAATACTTCCCTTTGTATTGGTTCATCCATGCGCCTTCAAGCCAGCAAGTGTGCTTGTAATTGGTATTATAGTCTCCGGATACTTCCCAACCGTATTTTTCAGCATTGCTGTAAAATAAGGGAGTGGCTTCCCCTTTGGGCATAAATGTTTTTTTATCCAATTCCATTCCCATCATGGGAGTGGCTGCACCGGAACCATAGTATAGATATACTTTGTCAGTATCTGAATCGTAAAACAACATCGGGTCTGCCAGGATATAAGGAAACTGATCGGTTACCAACTCCCATTTGCCTGATTTGGGATCAGCGCTTTTATAGATTTTGTTGGTGGCTACGGAGGCCGTGAAGTAGATCTCTCCGTCCATTTCCATAACGGTGGGAGCATACTTCTCGATGGGAAGACTGTCAGTGGTTATTAAATCCCAATGAACAAGATCTGTTGAATGGAAATAACCGCCGGATTTAGAAAGGAAAAGATAATATTCTCCTTTGTATTTTATCATACTGGGGTCTGCTGCCTCACGCCAGGACGGAGAGTCGAGTGAAAAACGATAACTTAGGTTTACCGGATTACAAATTGTTTTGACCTTATTCTCTTTTTCCCTACATGCTGCCAATAGAACGGATAATAGAGAGAGTAGCAGAAATAATACTTTGGAATGATTGGTATGATACATGTTTTTCATTATTCTGATATTTTAAAAGTTCTGCCTGCAAAGTTAGGGGAGGAGATAGGGAAAGGACTTTTCATTTTAGATATTTCATTTTGCATTTCAGATAAAAAAGGCCTGCATAATGGTCTCCGGCCTTATTTTTGAGGCTTTTCTTAGATTTCGGTAGGTGTTTTGCCGAAATAGCTTTTGAAGGCGCGGCTGAAAATGCTGAGGCTTGAAAAACCGGAAAGTTCGCTAACTTCGGTTACAGTATATTGACCGGATTGCAGAAGTTTGAGAGCATGATTCATCCGTACGGTCTTGATAAAGTCAGACGGCGATTGATCCGTCAATGTTTTAATTTTCTTATATAGAAGTGAAGAACTCACATTCATGGCTGCGGCAAATTCTTCCTTTCCAAATTCGCTATTGGAAATGTTTTCGTTGATGATGCTAATTGCCCGGCTTACGAACGGATCACTTGGCTTACTCTGGGGCACAGGCAGCTCTTCCCGGATGCCCGGTTCTGCCTGTGCCATTCTTTCTTGCATGAGTGCCTGGACAGCATCGGCAATAAGCCTGTCATTGGTACTCTTCCGCTTCAAGCGGTTCGAATAACTTTTGAAAGCATAAATGATATAGCAGATGGTGCATAGACTGATGATAGCTGCAAACCACCAGGTTTTCCAGAAAGGAGGCGTGACGTGTATGTTCAGGCTGCGTTCATCAATCATTTGCGATAGAGAACTGTCGTACATCCTGATGTGTAATTTGAAGTTTCCACCCGGAAGATTGGTATAATTAATAAAGTGAAGTTCCGAAGGGCGGCTCCAGTTTGCGTCCAATCCCTCTAATAGCCACGAGAATTTCATGTTTCCTGAAGAATTCCCTATTGGAAGCAGCTCTAACATGAAATTGTTCTGAGTGTAGTTTAAGGAAAGATTCTTCTGTTGATTGATGGGAGTATTGTTTAATAAACCGGGAATTGTGCGTATGGAGCGGCCTGCTACGGTGATATTCTGGAAAAAGATATTTCCTCGTGGAGGGGTTTCCTGAATCAGTTCCGGCGCAAACATGATTGCACCGTTGCTTGTTCCCCAGATCAGCTTGCCATTCTTCAGCCGCGTACAGGAGTTGACGCAGAAAGTCGTGGTTGAAAGGGAATAGACTGATGTGTAGGGTTGGATTGTATTATTTAAGATATTGAGCCGGCACAAGCCTCGTTCTGTACCAATCCATAAGAAACCGCTGTCAAATAAGATACTGTTCACATAGTTGGACGTCAGGCCGGATTCCGTTGTAAATCTCTCTGTTTGTTGTTTGTCATAGTCATATCTTATCAGGCCGTCTCTGCAAGTGGCAACCCATATTGTATTGCCGGTTACTACTACGTCCTGAGTCAGACTGCCTTCGACTAACGTTTCCACCGTTCCCTGATTTTTATCCAGCAACAACAAACCACGTGAGGTTGTAAGCAACAGTTTCCCCGGAGAAAGTTCGGCAAACGCGCTGACGGGCTGAACCGGATATTCACGGAAACGATCTTCTTTTATCAGATAACAGGATAGCTTTTGGTTGCCGCCTATCCATACGTCTCCTTCTTTATCCACGAAAAAGTCAAAGATGAAATCGCCAGTAAAGCCGGGAGTGTTGGTCTTGGAGGAGTAATGTTTCAGCGTTTTTCCGGTTTCACGATCCAATAGATAGATGCCGGAAGAATAACTTCCTGCCCAGATATGTCCCTGGTTATCTTCACATAGAGATAAGAATACCTTTGCCTGTTCCGATTTATTCTGGTAATAATGCTTCCACTTGTTGGATGCTGCATCCCAGCGGCTTACACCATTGTTTGTAGCAAACCATATATGCCCTTCGTGATCTTCAATGATCTGGTTGACGTAATTGTTTCCTAAGGAGTTTGGGTTGTTTATCTGGTAAGTGACCTGTGTGATCTGGGAGTTGTTGTTTTCAAAGAAAGACAGCTTTCCGGTGAATGTGGCTATCCAGTTTTTTGAACCGTCGCAAAGAATATCATATACTCCGTCACCCCGGAGTGAAAAAGGATTGTTCAGGTCCTCCTTATATATATGGAGAATTGTATCTCCTTTTTCGCTGATGTTCCAGATACCTTGTCCGTCAATACCAATCAGAAGGGTGTTTTTGGCATCCTTTCTGATAGCAAGAATGGGTTGCTTCGGAAAGTTTCTGATAGGGATATCTGATAAAGATTTCCGGATGATGTCATAGTAGAAAAGCCCGGCCGATCCGGTTCCAATCCATAGACGTTTTAGCTGGTCATCATAGTACAGGCTGGGTACCTGAAAGAAATCTTCCGTAATGTTTGAGTAAAGAAGCCGGCTTTCTGATGTCGAAATATTCAGTAGTGAAATGCCTGCCGATGTAATATAGAATAAGTGATTGTCGTCATAAAAAGTGAGATGCTTTATGTCCTCTTCCGTTTGTGGGATTTTGGTAAGTATGTTATTCTCATATTTAAAGAGTCCGATCGAGGAAGCAATCCAAAGTACATTGCTTGTATCGGCAACGATGGTTCCTATTGTAATGTGGCTATTATCGGTTTCTTCCCGCAAGTCTGTCAGGAAGAAGAACTGGTCTGTAGGTTCGTCATAATGGAATATCTGGCCGTTATTGGTGTAGGAGAATAGTTGTGAATTGCTATAAGTCAGCTTTACGAATACAAAATCTGTGGTTCGGCAGGGAAGTTCATAATTGCGGCAGTCGCCTTCAGTCACTCTTAAAATGCCGGTTTTGGTGGAGGTCCAGATAAAACCATACTGGTCTTTACAGATGGAAAATGCTTCTCCTGATGTAATGCCATAGGTGTCACTGATGTTGTAGAATTTGGTATTGGTAGAGAAAGAGTTCAAACTAATAGAAAGCAAGACAAACAGCAGCAGTTTGACTCTTTCTTGTAATATCATTTGGAACTTTTTCATTAAAGGAGCATTCGTTGTTTAGAAATTCTGTAGCAAAGATAATAAATATCTATTGAGTTATGAATTAATTCGCCACGGAGTAACACAGAGTTTCACGGAGATGAATCCTGCACCGTAAAGCAAATAAGAAAGAGCGCTTTGCAGGAGTTAGATTTCATTATCTCGTTATATAGAAAGCTGAATGATAGAGGAAAAACTTGATATGCTCCTTCCTTTTTCTCCTAAAGCCTTAATGTTAATGTTATTATGCTATAAGCAAAACCTCGTTTTTCAATTGAAGGCTGTGCAGCCCACAGTTGTGGGACCGACAGCCCTCAACTGTAAAACGTAGAGCCCTCAACTGTGAAACGAAGTTTTGTTACGGGCAAAGGAACAAAAACAATAAGGCTAAGTTGGGTTTTCATAGGACCTTCTTCTCATTTTTCTTATTGTTCCTAAGTATTCTATTGTGGGATTTGTCGATCTCGCAACAGGATTTTCAAGTTCTTTTCGTCGCCTAATATTATGATATGAAAGGAATCAGGAAGTTTTTTTGAAGAATAATGCAGAGATATCCTCTGTTTTCTTGTAAAAGAGAGGGGTTTACGGGGATGTGCGTAAGGTATGTAAAAAAACGTGTTGAGAGTCTGATTATTAGCTGGTTGTAATAGAAAAAGTGCTTTGAAAGCCTGTTTTTGGGGTGTAGGATGAAATTTGCCTACACCATTCTACATCATTCTCCACGCATCTATTTGTTTGATAATCAAATGAAAAAAGTCTCCGGTGTAGGATGTAGGAAATAGAGAACTATTTTTCCAATAGAAGAAATTTATTGTTTGCGTTGTTTTTGTATGGGATAAATAGGCATTTGTATCTTTAACATACCGTTCTACAATACTTAGATTGCGTTATTCCGGTCGGGAACATTATTTCTAAAACGTTGGTGGAGTCGTTTTCTCTATCATAATGCGCTAAATGATAATTGCCGTATCCTATGATATCTATTCCGATATTTTGTGTATCTTTGTTGCATATTTCTTCAGTGGTGAAGGGATATGTTTATGATTTGGAGATCATTTTATTATTCGTACTTTCGGAAATCTGGTACATTTTTAATAAGAGCGAATGATAAGTGAAGGTCTCCACGTCCGGATTGCATATAACTTTGTTATATACATCTTGTGGCGTGGAGCTATTGCTTATTATTTTCTTACCGGTTTACCAGAGCCTCGAAAGTGGATAATATGTTAATAGTTCCCATGCCACTTTTATTATAGAGGTATAGGGGCGACATCAACCTTTAAAACTTATAACACGATGGATGAACCTTTTACTTGCACTTGCCAAATGAAAACCGACTTAGAAAACTCAGCCGATGTATTTTCCTTTTTTAAAGAGAACTACCCTTTACCCGGTATTGTTGATAATCTTAATAAACTTTCCAATAAAGAGTTACGCTGTGCCTGTTGCTTGATGGGGACTGCTTTACTTAGCATCTCCCGAAAGAAAACGATTTGGGGCTGGCTGAAGATAAAGGGATAGATAATGCCAATTCTGTTTTTATGGAAACGACAAAAGCAATAAGAAAACTATCAAAATATAAAGAAGGGGTTTCGGTGGAAACCCCTATTTTTGTGCCGTCAGGTATTGGCATGTTCTATAAAATAATCTATGTGAATCTATAAACTATTAAAGGCACATGAAAAAGCTTCTTGGATTTTCTATTTTTCTTGTATTCGTTTTGATTGCTTCTCTCACGGCAGAAGCAAAGGTAACACTTCCTGCTATTTTTTCAGACAACATGGTATTGCAGCAAAACACACAGGTGAATGTGTGGGGGAAAGCTGCGCCCGGAGAAAAAGTAACGGTTAAAGCATCATGGCTGGATAAAGCTGTGACTGCCAAAGCTGCGGCCAATGGTAAATGGACCGTGAAACTGAAGACACCGAAGGCAATAACCAACCAGTCCGTTACGGTGAGCGGTGAAAATGAGATTACCATTAATAATGTATTAATAGGTGAAGTTTGGCTTTGTACGGGACAGAGTAATATGGAGTTCCCCGTATCGCGTCATCCGGATGTGAAGTGGAATACCGGAATGCTGAATGAAGCGGAAGAACTGAAGGATGCCGATTATCCGGAAATCCGCCTGTTCCATGTGAAACACCAGTTGGCGCACGAGGGTGAGTTGGACGACTGTGAGGGGGAATGGTTGGTTTGCAATCCGAAGAACCTGTATGACTTTTCGGCTGTGGGCTTTGTCTTCGGACGTAAGTTATATAAAGAGCTGAAGATGCCCGTAGGGTTGATTCAGTCTACCTGGGGCGGAACACATGCGGAGTCATGGACAAAGCTGGATGTAATGAAGAAAAATCTGCTTTATGCCGATGTGCTGAAAGACTTTGCATTGGAAGGCGTGAAGCAACAGAAAAACTATTGTAAAGTACCCGCAACATTGTGGAATGGTATGATACATCCCATTCTGGGATATACGATAAAAGGAAATATCTGGTATCAGGGAGAGTCAAACTCTATCCGTGCCGATAAATACCAGCAGGTATTCACCAATATGATAAATAGTTGGCGTAAGGAATGGAAGCAGCCGGATATGCCATTCTACTTTGTGCAGATAGCTCCGCACTACGGACAGCCGGCCACTATCCGCGAAGCCCAACTCCGGACCTGGCAAAGCGGACTCAAGAATGTGGGTATGGCAGTTATCACTGATGCGGGCGACTCGCTCGATATCCATCCCCGCAATAAAACAGTGACAGGTGAACGTCTGGCTGCCTGGGCATTGGCAAAGCAATATGGTAAGGACGTGACTTATTCCGGCCCGTTGTTCAAGACAATGAAAGTGGAAGGGAATAAAGCCGTATTGAGCTTTGACTATGCTGACGACGGACTGATGACTCCGGACAATGAACCGGTGAAAGGTTTTATCGTTGCCGGTGAAGATCGCCGCTTTTATCCCGCTACGGCCCTAATCAGGGGAGACAAACTGGAAGTTTCCGCTCCGCAGGTTTCCGTGCCGGTAGCTGTGCGTTATGCATATTGCAATTTCTTCCGCGTGAATCTTTATAATAAAGCCGGATTCCCGGCTACTCCTTTCCGTACAGATACGTGGGAGCCGGATTCGTATGCCCGTTGGTTTGCCGATTCGGAAATGGTACGTTTTCCGAAAGCCTATCAGTTGGATCATGGGAAGCGTCTGTTCTTTGGATATGCGCAGGGTGTAGGCTGCTGTGCGATGTTGCGGATGTGGAAGAAGACAGGAGAGCGCCGTTATTTCGACTATGTGGAGCAATGGGCGGATTCACTGATTAATGATAAAGGAGAAATCCATTTGTATCATGTGGAAACATACAACCTCGATTATATAAATTCAGGTAAGGTTTTGTTCGACCTGTACCGTGAAACAGGCAAAGAGAAATATAAAACAGCAATGGATGCCCTGGTTAAGCAACTGAAAAACCATCCGCGCACGCTGGAAGGCGCGTACTGGCATAAGCTGATCTATCAGCATCAGATTTGGCTGGATGGCTTATATATGGCATCTCCTTTCCTCGCACAATATGGTGCGGAGTTCAACAAACCCGAATGGATTGATGAGGCGGTAAAGCAGTTTACGCTTTGCCAGAAACATACGTATGATGCCAAAACCGGGCTTTATCATCATGCCTGGGATGAAAGCAAGAGCCAGCGTTGGGCAGATCCGGAAACAGGACATTCGCCTAACTTCTGGGGACGGAGTATCGGATGGTGGTTCATGGCGATGGTGGATGCGTTGGATTTCATTCCCGAAAACCACGAAGGACGTGCCCGGATGATTGGCTGGATACAGGGACTGGCTGAGGTGTTGCCCGCTTATCAGGACAAAAATGGTTTGTGGTATCAGGTACTCGACCAGCCGAAACGGAAAGGAAACTTCCCGGAAGCATCTGTGACCACGCAATTCATGTATGCTTATGCAAAAGCTGTGAATAAAGGGTATATTGACCCGAAATATCGTGCTGTGGCTGAGAAGGCTTTCAAGGGATTGAAAAGTAAACTGATGGTAGAACGCCAGGATGGTACGCTGACACTGACACGTTGCTGCCAGGTGGGCGGCTTGGGCGGACATCCGTATCGCGATGGCAGTTTCGAATATTATATCGGTGAGAAGATGCGGGATAATGATGCAAAAGCAACAGGACCGTTTATTATGGGCTGTCTGGAGCTGAATAAATAGTATATATCATGAAAAAGAATTTATTGGCAATAATCTTTGCTTCTTTCTGTGTCGGAACCCTTTCCGCACAAAATATAGCGTGGCCTGAAGTAACTACGGAAGCTAAACCGGGTGCTCGCTGGTGGTGGATGGGGAGTGCGGTAGATGCGGCTAACCTGACCCGCAATCTGGAAGCATATTCCAAAGCAGGGATGGGCACGATGGAAGTTACTCCTATCTATGGGGTGCAGGGTAATGATGCAAACGAAATTCAGTTCCTGACTCCCGGGTGGATGCAAATGTTACGCCATACGGAAAGTGAAGCTGCACGCCTGGGTATGAAGATTGATATGAACACAGGTACGGGCTGGCCTTTCGGTGGCCCGGAAGTGGGTATAGAAGATGCTGCCTGTAAATTGCTGATTGAAGAATATACACTGAAGGGTGGTGAACGCCTGAAAGCAAAGATAGAAGTGACGGATGAAAAACAACGTCCGTATGCCAAACTGTGTAAGCTGATGGCTTTCAGAGTGCTGACTGACGCTGCTACTTCGAAAGAACAAAAGGCTGTGCGTTGCTATGACCTGACTTCGAAGATAGAGAACGGAAAGCTGGTATGGAAGGCTCCGAAAGGGGAGTGGCGGCTGATTGCCGCTTTCGTAGGTAAAACATTTCAGAAAGTGAAGCGTGCAGCTCCCGGTGGTGAAGGATATGTGATGAACCATTTTTCGGCAAAAGCAGTATCCAATTATCTGAACCGGTTTGAACGGGCTTTTGCCGGAAAGGCGACTGATGGTTCTGCCGGAACTCCAACAGAGTATCCGCATAATTTTTTCAATGACTCTTATGAAGTTTACGGTGCCGACTGGACGGACGACCTTTTTGAACAGTTTGCCCGCCGTCGTGGCTATAAACTGGAACACTTTCTTCCGGATTTCCTTTCGAAAGACCGGACAGAGACTACCCGTCGCATTATCTCCGATTACCGCGAAACTCTTGCCGAACTGCTTCAGGAGAACTTCACCCGCCAGTGGACGGACTGGGCTCACAAACATGGTTCACGTACCCGTAACCAGGCACACGGTTCTCCCGGTAATCTGATAGATCTTTATGCGACGGTCGACGTGCCCGAATGTGAGGGGTTCGGACTGTCCGACTTCGGTATCCGAGGATTGCGTAAGGATTCGCTGACGCGTCCCAACGACTCTGATCTTTCCATGCTGAAATATGCTTCTTCGGCAGCGCATATTGCCGGAAAACCGTTCACTACTTCAGAAACATTCACTTGGCTGACAGAGCACTTCCGCACTTCACTTTCGCAGTGCAAACCCGATATGGACCTGATGTTTATCTCGGGTGTGAATCACATGTATTTTCATGGAACCACTTACTCGCCCGCTGAGGCTGCCTGGCCGGGTTGGAAGTTCTATGCTTCCATTGATATGAGTCCTACGAATAATATTTGGCGGGATGCCCCTGCATTTTTCGATTATGTCACCCGTTGCCAGAGTTTCCTGCAAATGGGACAACCGGATAATGACTTCCTGGTTTATCTGCCTGTATATGACATGTGGGATGAGTTGGACGGACGTTTGTTGCTTTTCGATATTCATAAGATGGCAAAGCGTGCTCCCCGTTTTATAGAGGCGGTGCACCGTATTTATAGTGCGGGATATGATATGGACTATATTTCTGATAACTTCATCCGTGATGCCATGTGTCAGGACGGCAAGATATTGACTTCCGGTGGTGTCTCTTATAAAGCGCTGGTAGTTCCCGGTGCCCGCCTGATGCCTGCCGATGTACTGGAGAAACTGCTTCGTCTGGCAGATGAAGGTGCTACGATTGTTTTTCTGGAGCAATATCCGGAGGATGTGCCGGGGTTGAATACTTTGGAAGGACGCCGTACTGAGTTCAATAAGGCGCTGGCACAGATAAAGGAGCGGGAAGGAAAGGGACATATTCTCTTTGGAACAGACTATGCTCGTACACTGGCCGCCACTGCTGCTGTTCCTGAAGAGATGAAGACTACTTTCGGATTAAGCAGCATTCGTCGCTCGCATCCTGAAGGACACCACTATTTCATCTCTGCTTTGAAAACAGAAGATACCGAAAACTGGATACCTTTGGCTGTGCAGGCACGTTCGGCAATGCTTTATAATCCGATGAACGGAACCTCCGGTAAGGCACGGTTGCGCCAGAATAATGGCAGGACGGAAGTGTTCCTGCAATTGGCATCCGGTGAATCTGTTATCCTGAAGACGTTCGCGGATCAGGAAGTTTCTGCACCCGAATATGGATACTGGACGCCTGTAGTTCAGAACGATGTGATGAAGACGTCTCCGGTAACTTATTCTTTTGCCGGTAAATGGGGATTCCACTTTGTAGAGGCAAGCCCTGCGGTTGCTGCCACTCCGGATAGTGTATCTCTTGGCTCATGGACGGAAATTCCTGCTGAAGGTGCAAAGAATGCGATGGGAGCTGCCTGCTATACCACTACGTTTACACTGAAGAGTCCTGCCGATGCCGGAGAGTGGATGCTTGACCTTGGAGATGTTCGTGAGAGTGCCCGTGTACGCATCAACGGACAGGCGGTAGCTACGCTTATTGCAGTTCCTTATCGTTGTTTGGTAGGTAAGTATCTTCGTCCGGGCGTGAATACATTGGAGGTGGAAGTTACCAATCTGCCCGCTAACCGTATTGCTGATATGGATCGGCGCGATGTTCCCTGGCGTATTTATAAGGATGCCAATATTGTGAATATCCATTATAAAAAGGATAATTATGGCAAATGGGAACCGGTCCCAAGCGGGTTACTGGGACCTGTGCACTTGATTCCTATGCAGATTTTGGAATAGTATTTATAATGCCCTTGAACAACACTTGTGTGGCATAAATGTAATGCAAGTGTTACGCAAATCAAACACTTGTGTGGTACAAGTATAACGCTTGTGTTACACAAACGGTACATTAGTGTCACTTCAAACTAAAGCAATAATCAATGAAATCGAATCTAATTATGCTCTGCTTGCTTGGATTGGCAAGTACTCTGAATGCCCAGGATCCTCGCGAGAGGCATTACTACTACGAAATTCTTGATCCGAGGCACGAACCGAAACCCTTAGTGGAAGGTTTTGCCCGGGAACGGGTGGCCGAGGATCTGAGTCGTGGACTGACAGTAACTCCTGCCCGCGATGGCAAAGGTGTTTATCTCAGCTGGCGGTTATTGGCATCGGATGTTCCCGGCACTGCTTTTCATGTCTATCGGGAAGCTGACGGTAAAGTGCGTCGCCTGACTAAAAAGCCACTAACACAGACTTGTGACTTTATAGATGCCACTCCTGCAGAAAAGGCGTCTTATTGGGTGGAAGCCCTGGTGAAAGGAAAGAAGTCCGCCCTGTCGGAGAAACGGGAAGTGATTCTTTCCGAATTGAAGCCTTATACTTCTATTCCATTGAAAGAGAATGTGAAAGCCGGGAAGATCGCTTTAGCGGATTTGAACGGTGACGGAATTTATGACTATATCATCCGTACTCCCGAAACGAATGTTGATCCTGGTATGCCCGGAGATACAACCGGAAAAACATATAAAATATCCGCTTACCTGAGTGACGGAACCTATCTCTGGACTTATGATATGGGACCGGGTATCGAACCGGGAATCTGGTATTCTCCTTTCATTGTATATGATTTTAATGGGGACGGGAAAGCTGAAGTTGCCATCAAGACCGCTGCTGATGACTATGTAAAGAATGAAAAAGGCCGTGTTTGTGGTGGTAGTGAATACCTCTCGGTGCTGGATGGCATGACTGGTAAAGAGATAGATCGCGTGGACTGGCCTGAACGGAACGACCGCTATGGAAACCTGATTCGTCAGAACCGTAATCAAATGGGGGTTGCCTATCTGGATGGAAAGACACCTCATATATTGGCTGCCCGCGGCACTTACAAACTGATGGTGGTAGATGCCTGGATGCTGAAAGATGGAAAGCTGCAACGTGCCTGGCGTTGGGATGGGGATGAAGAAAATCCCATTGTGCGCAGTATGGGTGCGCACAGCATGGTGACGGCTGATGTGGACGGTGACGGACGGGATGAGATTCTGTTAGGTTCGTGTATGCTCGATGATAATGGTACGTTACTTTGGTCCTCCGGTTTGGGACATAGTGACAAGGCTTATCTCTGCAAACTTCAGCCGGATATGGAAGGTATGCAGGTGTTTATGGTGAGTGAACCGAAGAAAGAGGACGGTCGCGGTGTTTCCGTGGTGGATGCAGCCACCGGCAAATTGATCTGGAAAATCGGGCAGACCACCTATCATGTAGGTGATGGTATGGTGGCCGATTTTGATTCTTCACATTCCGGTATGGAATGTTTTGCCAGTGAAGACCGTAAAGGTGGCAGTACGGATAAATACCTGCTCACTGCCGATGGCAAGAAAATTAATACTACGAATGCAGAAGTACCCGGTTGCCGTAACTGGATATGGTGGGATGCGGACTTGTTGCGTGAGACTTTTAAAGGAGATGATAACCGCTGGGGAGCTTCTTCATCTTCCGGTGGGCGCAAACAAAGCATCTGGAAATGGCAGGGAGAAGTGCTGACCGAAGGAATTGAAGGCGATATCTTGATGATAGCCGACCTGGAAGGGGATTGGCGTGAAGAACTGATTACTGCTTTGCCGGGAGAGTTGCGTATCTATCATACCAATATTCCGGCTCGCGACCGCCGCGTAACGCTGATGCAGGACCCGCTTTATCGTAGCTATGTGGCGCATCGCAGCATGGGGTATCCGCAGGCGCCCGTACCTTCCTTCTATCTGGGAGAATAGAAATAAATATCTGATTATAAATAAAAAAGAACTAAGAATGACGAAACAATTGTATGTGATTGCAGCCGTTTGTCTGTGGTTGCTCAGTGCTTGCCAATCTTCAACGTATAAGTATGAAGCGGTATATAAAGACCTGCCTTTTGATATGCCAAGGGTAGAAGCACCGAAATTCCCCGATCGCAAGGTGAACCTTGCTGACTTTGGCGCAGTGGGTAATGGCGAAGAACTTTGTACGGCGGCTTTTGCCAAGGCTATTGATGCTTTGGCAGAAAAGGGGGGCGGACATTTGATTGTTCCTGCCGGTGTTTGGTTTACAGGTCCTATTGTCCTGAAAAGTAATATTGACCTGCACTTGGAAAAAGGTGCTGTTATCCTCTTTTCACCTGATGTGGACCTCTATCCATTGGTAGAGACTGTATTTGAAGGATTGGATACCCGTCGTTGCCAATCGCCTGTTTCCGGACGCAATCTGGAAAATGTAGCGATAACGGGAGAAGGTGCCATTGATGGTAACGGACATTATTGGCGTCCTCTGAAACGGGAGAAAGTGACAGAAGGGGTATGGAAACAGACTATCGCCCGGGGTGGGGTTTATAAACGTCCCACCTATTGGTTCCCTTATCCACAGACGCTGAAAGGGGATACTATCAGTAATATGAATGTACCTCAGAATCTGAAAACCGAGGAAGAGTGGCAGAGTGTGCGTCATTTCCTTCGTCCGGTGATGGTGAGCCTGATAGAGTGTAAGAATGTATGGTTGCAGGGTGTGATTTTCCAGAATTCACCGGCATGGAACCTGCATCCGTTGATGTGTGAGAATGTGTTGATAGAAGAAGTGCAGGTGCGTAATCCGAGTTATGCACAGAATGGTGATGGTCTGGATCTGGAATCTTGCAAGAATGCACTGATTGTGAACTCTACATTTGATGTGGGCGATGATGGTATTTGTCTGAAGAGTGGTAAAGACGAAGATGGCCGCCGCCGGGGACGTGTTTGTGAGAATGTGGTGGTAGATGGTTGTACAGTATTCAAAGGCCATGGTGGTTTTGTGGTTGGTAGTGAAATGAGTGGTGGTGTACGCAATGTCTCTGTCAGTAATTGTCAGTTTCTGGGTACGGATGTTGGTTTGCGTTTTAAGAGCAAGCGCGGACGCGGAGGAGTTGTTGAGAATATCTGGATACGTAATATTGCCATGATGGATATCCCGACGGAGCCGATTACATTCAATCTTTATTATGGTGGCAAATCGGCTGTTGAAGTGTTGGAAAGTGGTGAGAAGGTACCTGCTAAAGTAGAACCGCTGCCGGTGGATGAAACTACGCCTTGTTTCCGTAATATTCATGTGAAGAACCTGGTTTGTGCCGGAGCCCGCCGTGCCTTATTCTTCAATGGTATCCCTGAAATGCCGATTGATGGTATTGTGTTGGAAGATATAGATATTACTTCTAAATTGGGAGCTGAATTTATATATAGTAAGAATATCAGTATGAAGAATGTGAATATTCGTAATACGGAAGGAGAAAAGATAGTGACCCGTTATTGTGAAGGAGTGGAGGAGTAATTTGATCTCTGTGCACTCTCTGGTAAGAATATCAGAAACAGCACCTTTTCAATCAAAACTAATACAAAGTATAGGGGAGGTTTCCCCTATTTTTGTATCGTCAAATTATATTTAATATCATGAAACATTGCTTTTTTGCGGTTGATTTGGGAGCTACCAGCGGCCGTACCATATTGGGAACATTTACTCCGCAGGGATTGGAATTGCAGGATGTAAACCGCTTTCCTAACCATCTGATCGAAGTCGGCGGACATTACTACTGGGATATTTATGAATTGTATCGTCACATTCTGGAAGGTTTGAAACAGGCTGCCCGTATGGATGATGTACAGATAACTTCTATCGGAATTGATACTTGGGGAGTGGATTTTGTATGCGTAGGTAAAGACGGCGGATTGCTTCGCCAGCCCTATTCTTATCGTGATCCGCATACTAAGGGTGCTCCTGAGGCATTCTTCAACCGTGTTCCCCGTAAGCAAGTTTATGGATGGACAGGCATCCAGGTCATGAATTTCAATTCACTTTTTCAATTAGATACTTTACGTCGTAATAAAGATAGCGCACTGGAAGCAGTTGATAAGATACTTTTCATGCCGGATGCACTCAGTTACTTATTGACGGGGGAGATGGTGACAGAATATACCATTGCCACCACAGCGCAACTGGTGAATGCCGAAACACGTCGTTTGGAATCGGCATTGTTAAAAGAAATCGGATTAACGGAAGAGCATTTCGGCCGTTTTGTTTATTCGGGCGAAAAGGTAGGTGTATTGACTAAAGAAATACAAACGATCACTGGGCTGGGAGCAATTCCGGTGATTGCTGTTGCCGGGCATGATACGGCTTCGGCTGTGGCGGCTGTGCCGGCACTGGATCGTAACTTTGCTTATCTGAGTAGCGGCACATGGTCATTGATGGGTGTAGAGACGGATGCACCGGTTATTAATGAAGAAACCGAAGCTTTAAATTTTACGAATGAGGGCGGTGTTGCCGGAACCATTCGTTTGCTCAAGAATATTTGTGGTATGTGGTTACTGGAACGCTGTCGCTGTGATTGGGAAGAGATCTCTTATCCCGAACTGATCGCCGAAGCGGAAGCCTGTGAACCGTTCCGTAGCCTGATAAATCCGGATGACGCTCTGTTTGCCAATCCGATGAATATGGAACAGGCAATCCGTACCTATTGTGCTGACCATCATCAGCCGATACCGGAGACTCGCGGACAGGTGGTGCGGTGTATCTTCGAAAGTCTGGCACTGCGCTATCGTCAGGTGCTGGAGAATCTGCGCAATCTTTCTCCCCGTCCGGTAGAGGCCCTGCATGTTATCGGAGGTGGCAGTCGTAATGATTTATTAAATCAGTGGACAGCCAATGCAGTAGGTATACCAGTAGTGGCCGGTCCGTCAGAAGCGACAGCAATCGGTAATGTCATGATACAAGCCCTTACAGCGGGTGCGGCGAGTGACGTTGTTTCCATGCGCCAGCTCATCAACCGTTCCATTCCGTTGAAAACCTTCACCCCGGAAAATGTGGAAGTATGGAATGCTGCTTATCTGCACTTCCTGCAGTTAGCCTGATTTCCCTTACCGCCTGAATAGAAAATACTTAATACTTAAAACTTTATAATTAAAACTAGTACCATCATGAAAGAAGAATTAATCCAGAGAGCCTATGAATTGGCAAAAGAACGTTATGCGGCTATTGGCGTAGATGTAGAAAAAGCAATGGATGCTTTGCAAAAGATTTCCCTCTCCCTGCACTGTTGGCAGGCAGATGATGTAGCCGGATTTGAAGCGCAGGGTGCGCTGACAGGAGGTATCCAGGCTACCGGAAACTATCCCGGCAAAGCTCGCAATATGGAAGAATTGAGACAAGACGTCTTGAAGGCAGCCAGCTATATCCCCGGAACTCATCGTTTGAATCTGCATGAAATCTATGGTGACTTCGGCGGTAAGTTCGTTGACCGCGACCAGGTGGAGCCGGCTCATTTTGAAAGCTGGATACAATGGGCGGCCGAAAACAATATGAAGCTGGACTTCAACTCTACCTCTTTCTCTCATCCGAAGAGTGGTAATCTTTCACTTGCTAATCCTGATAAGGGAATCCGTGATTTCTGGGTGGAGCACACAAAACGTTGCCGTGCTATTGCCGAGGAAATGGGTAAACGCCAGGGCGATCCTTGTATCATGAACCTGTGGGTGCATGATGGAAGTAAGGATATTACTGTAAACCGTATGTTATATCGCGAGTTACTGAAGGATTCTTTGGATCGTATCTTCGAGGTGGAATACAAGAATATGAAGGACTGTGTGGAATCTAAGGTATTCGGTATCGGTCTGGAGAGTTATACGGTAGGTTCCAATGATTTCTATATCGGTTATGGTGTGAGCCGTAATAAGATTGTTACGCTGGATACAGGTCACTTCCATCCGACAGAAAGCGTTGCCGACAAGTTGTCTTCATTGTTACTGTTTATTCCGGAAATCATGCTGCACGTGAGCCGTCCGGTACGTTGGGATTCTGACCATGTAACGATAATGAATGATGAGACGATGGACCTCTGCAAAGAAATCGTACGTTGTAATGCTTTGGATCGCGTGCATATCGGTTTGGACTATTTCGATGCTTCTATCAATCGTATCGGTGCGTATGTAGTAGGTAGCCGTGCTACACAGAAATGTGTGTTGCAAGCTCTGCTGGAACCGCTGGATACATTGCGTAAATACGAGGCGAACGATCAGCTGTTTGAACGCCTTGCTCTGCTAGAAGAAGGAAAATCTCTGCCTTGGAATGCTGTTTGGGATATGTTCTGTCTGAGAAACGGTGTACCTGTAGGCGAGGAATTCATTACTGAGATACAGAAATACGAAGCAGACGTTACGTCGAAACGCTGAAATTAGTGTACATTTGCAACGGCTAAGGATGAGGGCGATAATGACATGCGTATGTCACCACTCATGACATGCGCTTGTCACCACCCATGACATGCGCTTCTCACCACCCCCTGACATGCGCTTGTCACTACCCATGACATGCGCTTGTCGTCACCACTGACATGCGCTTGTCGTCACGGTATCTTCGGGGAGTGTGTAATCGCTTGATGATTAGTTTGTTGCGGATGACTCAAATAGACGAAAATTATGAATACACTGATAGGACTTTTGATTATTGCCATTGGCAGTTTCGGGCAGAGCAGCTCGTATGTGCCGATAAAAAAAGTGGACGGATGGTCGTGGGAAAGCTTCTGGCTGGTGCAAGGAATCTTTGCATGGCTCGTCTTTCCGCTGTTGGGCGCACTGCTTGCCATTCCGGCGGGAAGCTCCTTACTGGAACTCTGGGGCGCAGGAGGCGCTTTGCCAGCTATGGTTTACGGCGTTCTGTGGGGCGTGGGCGGACTGACATTCGGATTGAGTATGCGCTATTTGGGTGTAGCACTCGGACAGAGTATCGCCCTTGGCACGTGTGCCGGCTTCGGAACACTCTTCCCCGCGTTGTTTGCCGGAAAAGATTTGCTTCATGGTGAAGGGCTGATGTTGCTCATCGGCGTCTGTATCACGTTGGCAGGTATTGCTATTATCGGATATGCCGGCAGTCTCCGTTCCAAGAATATGACGGAAGAAGAAAAACGCGCTGCCGTTAAGGATTTTGCTCTGACAAAAGGGCTGCTTGTGGCTCTGTTGGCAGGTGTGATGAGCGCTTGTTTCGCTCTCGGTCTGGATGCGGGAACACCGATAAAAGAGGCAGCTTTGGCTGGTGGAGTAGAAGCGCTCTATGCCGGACTGCCTGTAATCTTCCTGGTAACTCTTGGAGGTTTCTGTACGAATGCCGCTTATTGTATCTGGCAGAATATCAAGAATAAGACGGGTAAGGAATATCTTTCTGTGAAAGGTTCGGTACTGACGAATAATCTGTTGTTCTGTGCGCTTGCAGGCGTATTGTGGTATTCTCAGTTCTTCGGCCTTGAAATGGGTAAGAGCTTCCTGACAGACAGTCCTGTACTGCTTGCTTTCTCCTGGAGTATCCTGATGTCATTGAACGTAACGTTCAGCAATGTCTGGGGAATTCTGTTGAAGGAATGGAAAGGTGTCAGCAATACTACGATTGCAGTCCTTATTTTGGGTTTGGTAGTTCTGATATCTTCTATTATTGTGGTGGCAATGGCGCAAGTGTAATAGTATATATAGCTACGAGCTACGAGTTACAAGTGCCTTTCGGTATGATAGCGCAGCAACTCGTAGCTTGTAGCTCGTAACTCGTAACTTAATTTATTATAATGAAATCAATTCTCGAAAACCGTCCGACATTGACTTATGCAGTCAATCAAGTGGCAGAAGTTGCCGGATATCTCTGGCAAAAAGGGTGGGCCGAACGTAATGGCGGTAATATCACCCTGAATATTACTGAATTTGTAGACGATGAAATAAAAGCATTGCCTGCCATCAGCGAAGTGAAACAAATCGGCGCTACTCTTCCGTATCTGAAAGATTGCTATTTCTATTGCAAGGGTACCAATAAGCGCATGCGCGATCTGGCCCGTTGGCCGATGGAGCACGGTTCTGTGATTCGTATTCTGGATGACTGTGCCAGCTATGTTATCATTGCCGATCATCCGGTGATGCCTACTTCCGAACTTCCTGCCCATCTTAGTGTGCACAATCGCTTGATTGAGAAAGGATCTCCCTATAAAGCTTCATTGCATACCCATCCTATCGAACTGATTGCTATGACGCATTGCAAGAAATTCCTGGAGAAAGATGTGGCTACCAATTTACTTTGGAGTATGATTCCTGAAACAAAGGCTTTCTGTCCGCGTGGTTTAGGCATCATTCCTTACGAACTGCCAAGCTCTGTGAAACTGGCGGAAGCAACTATTGAACAACTTGAAGATTATGACGTGGCTATGTGGGAAAAACATGGTGTTTTTGCTGTAGATGTGGATGTTATGTCAGCTTTCGATCAGGTAGATGTATTGAATAAATCTGCCTTGATTTATATTGCTGCCAAAAACATGGGCTTTGAACCTGACGGCATGAGTCAGGAGCAAATGCAGGAAATGACTCGCGCATTTAATCTTCCTAAATAACTCTTAAGCGGATAGTAGTAGTTTCCGCCTGCTACTATCCGCTTGCTACTAACTACTTAAAACTATAATCATGAAACGAACATTCTTTTCCCTCGCCCTGCTGTTGGCAGTGGCAACCCTTACCGCCCAAACCAAGATGACGGCAAGAGAAGCTGCCGTAAAGATTGCAGACCGCATTCTTGCCAGCACTACATACGAGTTCAAGAATACGAAGACTGGTGAGACATATAAGTCCGTCAAGAAGTTACCTCTTGATATGGACGTAAAGGTTGCTTGCAAGTATAATAACTGGCACTATACCAATGGGGTAACAAACATGGCTTTGATGGAACTGGGTGATAAGCTCGGTGATAAGAAGTATGAGAAATATGTTTTGAAGAATATGAACTTCGTATTCAACGAAGGTAACCTTGATTTCTTCCGTAAACAATATGATGAAGCTTTTAAGCGGGATGGTTGGAATGCTGTCCGCAAATTGAGTTGGCACATGATTTTCCGTGGCAAACGTCTGGACGATAATGGACCGATGGGAGCCAGTTTGATAGAGTTGCAGTTGAAGTATCCTAATGATTCATTTTTGGGTTATATTAATGAGACTGCCGAACATCTGAATTATGGTGAACCTCGTCTGGTTGATGGTACCATTGCCCGCATCTGGCCACACGTTAATACTATCTGGGCGGACGATGCGTTCATGGCAATTTCTTTTTTGGCACGTATGGGGAAGTTGACTGGTGATGAGAAGTATTTCAATGATGCCGCTAATCAGGTATTGAATTATAATCGCTATCTCTGGTGTCCTGAAAAGCAGATTTATTATCACTGTTATCATACAGACAATAAGGAACATGGAGTAGCTCATTGGAGCCGTGCCAACGGCTGGGTGTTTATGGCACAAGCTGATTTGCTCAGTATGATGCCGAAAGATCATCCGATGCGTGAAGCGGTTATTGAAAATTTCCGCCAGCAAGCCAGTGGTGTAGCTCGCTATCAAGGTAAGAACGGACTTTGGCATCAATTGCTGGATAAGGAAGATTCTTATGAAGAAATCACCGGTACCGCCATGTTCGTGTTCGGTATTGCCCGTGGTGTGAAGGAAGGTTGGTTGCATCCGGACTTTATCTATGTGGCGGAACAAGGTTTGAAGGGTATGATGAGAAAAATCTCTGATGATGGTGATGTAACTTCTATTTGTGTAGGGACCGGTATTATGCCTTCTGTGGCATACTATTACAACCGTCCTACCCAAGAGAACGATCCTATGGGTGAAGGTCCTGTACTCCGTGCACTTATCGAGATGATAGATGCACCTAAGTATACAGAAATCAAGGCTGAACAACAATATGATAAGATTGTCGTAAAGAAATAGACTCTTTCTCTTTATTCGTATTTATTAGTCCGCTCCGGTATATTTTTAGAATTAACCCGGAGCGGACATTTTTTTATTCGCAAATAATTTCTATTTTTGCCCTTACCTATCCTATCCTGTAAAAACACGTATTATGACTAAGAACTATAATGATTTAGGGGTTGAATTTAAGTACTTGATTGTAAATGACATGGACCAGAAATTCGGTCTGTGGGTAAATACTGTAGGCTTTCAGTCTATCCAGCCGAATTCTCCCTATCCCTTGAAGGACCATCCTTCTGGTTACTTCTTCAATGCTCAGAAGGGACGTGTTTTACGTGAGTATCAACTGGTTTACATTACTAAAGGTCGAGGATTATTTACCTCTGAGACCACTCCTGAAAAGCAAGTTTGTAAGGGAAGGCTCATGGTGCTGTTTCCCGGACAGTGGCACACATACCACCCATACCAGCAGACAGGATGGAATGAATACTACATTGGTTTTGAAGGACCGGTCATAGATGATATGTTGAAAGGTGGTTTCCTTTCTAAAGATAATCAAGTATTAGAGGTGGGGTTGAATGAAGAATTAGTTACTCTTTTCTCGCGTGCATTGGAAATTGCTGAAGCTGATAAGATTTCTTCTCAACAATATCTTTCTGGTATTGTGTTGCATATGATAGGAATGATCCTTTCCATTTCTAAGAATAAGATTTTTGAGGTTGGTGATGTTGATCAAAAGATTGAACAGGCAAAAATTATTATGAATGAAAATGTGTTCAAAGATATTGATCCGGAAGAATTGGCTATGAAACTGAATATTAGCTATTCCTGGTTCCGCAAGGTCTTTAAGGATTATACGGGATATGCGCCTGCCAAATATTTTCAGGAATTGAAACTTCGTAAAGCAAAGCAGTTGTTAGTAGGTACATCTCAGTCTGTCAAGGAAATATCTTTTATGCTCGATTATAAATCCACTGAGCATTTTTTCTCTCTTTTCAAAAAACGTACTGGATTTACACCCTTGGAATATAGATCTTTTGGGCGTGAAACCGGAATTGTGGACGAGGAATAAACACTACTTTTGAAAAGTTGAAAGACTCTTCTGACAATAATAGTCGGAGAGAATTTAAGCGTAAGATGAGACAATAGATACTTTTTGATTGGACAAAATCAAAAGGAAAAGTATTAGGGTCAAAAGGAATATAATTGTAGCTGTATAATTGTTTACTTTTGTCCTTTATAAGAATTATTGTTTACTAATTGACCTTTCAATAACGCATAATTTACTTGTTAATCTAATTTATATAATGAAGAATTACTTTATTCTGTTTACGTTGTCTGTATGGATGACCGGTTTATCCACGAACGCTCATGGCAGAGAAATACCAGATTTCTTTTGGATGAAAAAAGTAGGTGCTATGTCTTATCCGGTACAGCAGGCTGTATATAATGTCACAGACTATGGCGCAAAGGGAGATGCTCTAAGTATGAATACTGTGGCTATTCAAAAAGCAATTGATGCTGCAGAACAAGCCGGAGGCGGAATTGTAGTGTTTCATCCAGGCATTTATCTTACCGGTTCTTTATTTGTAGGGAACAATGTAAATCTTCATATTTCAAAAGGAGTCACTCTTATAGGCTCTCAAGATATAGGTGATTATAAGAAGATAGATACGCGCGTTGCAGGAATAGAAATGGAGTGGCCTTCTGCATTGATAAATATCATTGGTAAGAAAAATGCTGCTATTTCTGGTGATGGAGTGATAAATGGGCGTGGCAAGGTGTTTTGGGATAAGTACTGGAATATGCGGGAGGATTATGAGGCAAAGGGATTACGTTGGATTGTGGATTATGATTGTGAACGCCCTCGCGGAATTCTTATTGCCGAATGTGAGAATGTGACTGTACGTGATATTGTATTGTATCAGCCTGGTTTTTGGAGTTTGCATGTTTTATATAGTAAGCATATAACAATTGATGGTATTATAATTAGTAATAATATTGAAGGTCATGGTCCAAGTACAGATGGCATTGATATTGATTCATCTGAATATATTCTTGTTCAGAATGCTAATATAAATTGCAATGATGATAATTTCTGTTTGAAAGCCGGACGAGATAGTGACGGGCTTAGGGTGAATCGCCCTTGCCAATATGTAGTGATTCGTGATTGTGTAGCTGGTTCAGGAGGGGGGATGTTTACTTGTGGTAGTGAAACCTCGGGGGGAATTCGTAATATAGTGGCATACCGAATGAAAGGTGTAGGTACAAAATGTGGATTGCGTTTCAAGAGTACTTGTCAGCGTGGTGGAGTGATTGAAGACATTTATTTGTATGACATCGAGATGATAGGGGTTGAACGACCATTTGTTGTTGATTTGAATTGGAATCCTGCATATAGTATTTCTAAACTTCCAAAGGGATATGATATGGAGAACATTCCAGTGTACTGGAGTAAAATGCTAGAATCGGTAAGTTTGGAACAAGGCACTCCTGTCTTTCGGAATGTTACTCTTGATAATGTAACAGCTTCTAATGCAAGAACTTGTATGAATGTAGTTGGAATAGCAAATAGCAAAATCGAAAACTTTATACTTCGTAATGTCTGTATTGAAGGTGATAAAGCTGGAAAAATCATTTGGGCTAAGGGCTGGAAATTAGATAACGTTCAGATTAAAGCTCATGATGAATTGATGTTGGAGTATAATGAGAATGTTGATATGCCATAATGTGCGTTGGAGTATAATGTTCGTGAGACAGAATGAAACTATGAATAAAAATATGTAGAATATGAATAAGAATAAACTTTTAGGAGGATTTTGTGCCGTAAATATGTTGGTTCTTTCTCAAATAGTGGTTAAAGCTCAGCAGTCAACTGCGGTAAACGATAAAAAAACTAATATTATTTTTATATTGGCGGATGATATGGGGTATTGTGATTTGGCTTGTTATGGGAATAAATATATTGAAACTCCTAATATTGATAAACTGGCAGCAACTGGCACTTCTTTTACTCAGTGTTATGCAGGATCGGGAATAAGTTCTCCTTCTCGTTGTGCGTTGATGACGGGGCGGAATACGGGGAATACTACCATTCGTGATAATTTCTGTAATGCAGGAGGTATTGAAGGGATGAAAGGTACAAAGCTTATACGAAGAATGCATTTGTTACCGAATGATACAACAATCGCTACTGTATTAAGTAGTGCTGGCTATCGGACATGTTTGGTAAACAAATGGCATTTGGATGGTTTTAATCCTGAGGCTACCCCTTTGAATCGAGGATTTGATGAGTTTTACGGCTGGCTTATTAGTACGGTTTATTCTAATGATCCATATTACTATCCTTATTGGCGTTTCAATAATGAGAAACTTGAAAATATAAGAGAGAATGAAGGAGACAAACATATAAAGCATAATACTGATCTTTCAACGGAAGATGCGATTAAATTTATAAATAGGAACAAGACAAATCCATTCTTTTTGTATTTGGCCTATGATGCACCGCATGAACCTTATATTATAGATGAAACGGTTTGGTATGATGATGAAACTTGGGATATGAATACTAAACGGTATGCTGCGCTTATCACACACATGGACCGGGCAATTGGACGCTTGTTGGCAGAACTTGACAGATTAGGATTGCGTGAGAATACAATGATCATTTTTGCTTCAGACAATGGAGCCGCTAAGCAGGCGCCATTGGCCGAGTTAGGATGTAAAGGTGCACTGAAGGGTATGAAAGGACAACTTTATGAAGGAGGAATTCGTGTGCCCTTTATTGTTAATCAGCCAGGTAAAGTTCCGGTTCAGAAATTGAATAACATTATTTATTTCCCGGATATAATGCCTACATTGGCCGCATTGGCTAATGCTACAGATAAATTGCCTCAAAAATTAAATGGGATAAATGTCTTACCTCTATTCTATGGTAAGCAGATGGATACGGATAATCGTTTGCTATACTGGGAGTTTCCCGGAAAACAACGTGCAGCTCGCAGAGGTGACTGGAAAGTTGTTACTATTAAAAAAGATGCTCCTTTAGAATTATATAATATAAAGGAAGACATGACTGAGTCTATGAATTTAGCCGATAAATATCCTGGAGTAATAGCTGAATTTGAAAAGGAAATGGAGAAAATGCATGTACCTACTCCCAATTGGCCATTACCCGGTGAGTTTTGAGTAGCTGTAATGATAGTTTATGAGGAAAGGATGTTCGTAGTGAGCATCCTTTTTTTATGGCATTTTTAGGATTGATTTTATATTTAACCTATTAAGAATACTACAATAAATCCTATTCTTTGTTTGAACTATTAGGTTATTTATTAAGAAAATCAAAAGAGAAAGTGTTTCGGTCAAAAAATACATCTTGTAGGTTGGTTTCAAATTCTATATTTGCAACCAGAATAATGTGCTCGATAACGGTTGTGCATTTGGTTAGGCTTAAATTTATTTATTAATCAAATTATATTAATAATCTATGAGAATCTTACACAGAAAAATGTGCTTATTAATGCTTCTGTTAATAAGCTGTCCTCTAAGCATTTTTGCCCAGAACAAGACGCTTACCGGTACGGTTCGCGATGCGATTGACGTGGTGATCGGAGCTTCTGTTACGGTGAAAGGTGACAAATCTATTGGTACTATTACCGATATGGATGGTAATTTCAAACTCTCTGTACCTGTTTCGGCTAAGGAATTGGTGGTTTCGTTTATTGGTTATGAAGATCAAACTGTTCTTATTGGTAACAAAACCCATTTTGCAGTTACGCTCAAAGAATCTTCAGTAATGTTGGAAGAAGTCGTTGCTATTGGGTATGCGAAGGTGAAGCGTAAAGAATTGACTGGTTCTTCTGTTTCTGTTGGTAGTAAGGATTTGGCTATCGCTCCTGTGACTACTGCAGCACAAGCATTGGCGGGTAAAGCGGCAGGTGTGAATATCGTACAGCAAAGTGGTGCTCCGGGGGCTGATATTAATATTACGGTACGTGGTGGTACATCTATCACACAAGGAACAGAACCACTTTATATTGTTGATGGTTTCCAAATGGAAAATGGTTTGCAGAATGTAGACATCAATGATATCGAAACTATTGATGTAATGAAGGATGCTTCTGCAACGGCTATTTATGGTGCTCGTGGTTCCAATGGTGTTATATTGATTACTACGAAATCCGGTAAGGCAGGTAAGACCGAAGTTTCTTATAATGGTTTTGTCAGTTTTGACCGATTAGGAAAGAAACTGGATTTGATGGGAGTTGAAGACTATGTAAAGTATCAGTATGAGTTCCAGTTACTTCGTGGCAATGAAGATAACTTCTCGAATATTTTTGGTGGAGATATTAATTCTGGTGATTTCTATACCGGTGCATACGGTCGTATTGCTAATGAGTATGGTAATCGTGCCGGCATTGATTGGCAGGATGAGGTGTTCGGTAATACGGGTATTACACAGAATCACAATGTGAATATCAGTGGTGGCAGTGAGAAGACTAAGTATATGTTGAGCTATAACTACACGGGTGAGGATGGTATAATGGATAAACATGGATATCAGAAGAATAGTATCCGTGCTAAGATTAATCATGAATTATGGAAAGGTGTACGTTTTGATTTTTCTTCCAGCTTACAAATGACAAAAATTGATGGTGGAGGTTCATTGGGCGGTACATTGAAACAGACAATTTTGCAACCGGTGACAGGTGGCGTGAAGTGGACTAATGAACAATTGTTAGGTTCTGATTTGGCTGACCTCTTTTCTGAAATGTATGGTGGGGATAATTATGATGCTAATAATCCAATCATCAATAATCAATCTATAACCAATGAGAAATATACTCGTATGGCAACAGTGAATGCCGGGTTGGAAATAGATATATTGAAAGATTTGACTTTCCGTACATCCGGAAGTTACATGTGGCAGCAAGTGCGTAAAGATTATTGGGATAATGGTAATACGAAGACAGCTTCGTCCAATCAAAGTCCTTATGGATATGGTTATCGCAATAACAGCGAAAAGTTTTCTTGGCAGATTACGAATACATTGAATTATGCATTTAATGTGAAAGAAGCCCATCGTTTTAATGTTCTGCTTGGTCAGGAAACCTGGTATCAAGAATCTATGAATCTGGATAATGAATACCGAAAATTCTCAGATGGCAACTTTGGCTTGAATGATGTCAGTATGGGTACTCCGCAGACGTGGAAATCAGGGAAAAGTAGAGTTGGCCTTGTCTCTCTCTTTGGCCGTCTTTCTTACAATTATAGTGACCGTTATTTGTTTACAGGAACATTACGTGCCGACGGTTCTTCTAAGTTTGCCCGTGGCCAACAATGGGGTTACTTCCCTTCTGCTTCTGCAGCATGGCGAATTTCAGAAGAAGGTTTTATGAAGGATTTTGATTTCTTCCAGAACTTGAAATTGCGTGTAGGTTATGGTACTTCTGGTAATAATAACGTTGATAATAATATGTATGCTACAGATTATGGCTCAGGTCATTATGGCTATAATGGTAGTGATTACATAACACTTGTGCCTGGTACAACACTTGGAAATCCGAAATTGAAGTGGGAAAAAACTACTACCACCAATGTCGGTTTGGATATATCAATTCTTAATAGCCGTGTTAATCTGTCAGTAGACTGGTATAACAATGAATCTTCCAATCTGTTAATTAAGAACCAAATACCTACTTCTACTGGCTATACCCATCAATTCCAGAACATTGGTTCTATCCGTAATCGTGGTGTAGAATTAGTTTTGAATACGACTAATATTCGTACAAAGGATTTCACTTGGACAATGGACTTCAATATTGCTTTCAACCGTTCAAAGGTATTGGATATTTATGGTGATGGTGAAACTGATAATTTCATAACAGAGTATGAATCTCGTATGGGTTTTAAAATTGAAAAAGGAAAACCGTTGGGACAATTCTTTGGTTTGATTTATGATGGTATCTATACGACAGATGATTTTACACAGAATGCTGATGGTGGCTATACATTGAATGCAGGTGTTCCTTATTTGAAAGGTTCTAATCGTGAAAATGTAAAGCCGGGTGATGCTAAATATAGACCGACGGCTGGTGAGGTAGATGCAGATGGAAATCCGGTATGGGGTACTAATGACCGTACTGTGATAGGAAATGCAGCTCCTAATTTCACTGGAGGTTGGAACAATACCTTTACTTATAAAGGATTTGATTTGACTATTTTCATGAATTTCGTAGTAGGTAATGATGTGTTCAGCATGAGTACTCAGCGCTTTATTGGCCCGTATCTGGCTAATCAGAATACACTTGAAAAAATGAAGAACCGTTTCACATTGATTGATCCTTCAACGGGTAAAGAAAGTTCTGATTTGGCTCGTTTGGCTGCACTGAATCCACACCAATATGATGGTAATGCTTTGTGGAATATTTCAGGGAATAACAAGACTGCCATTAGTGAACGCAGTAGTTATTACTTGGAAGATGGCTCTTATTTACGCTTAAATACGATCACCTTGGGATATACTTTACCAAAGAAATTAGTGCAACGCGCTAAAATCAGTAATGCCCGTGTGTATTGTACCTTGAATAACATTCATACTTTTACCGATTATACGGGGTATGACCCTGAAGTGTCCGCATCAAGCAGTGCATTAACACCGGGTATTGATAATTCTTCCTATCCGCGTTCCAAAAGTTGGGTAGTAGGCGTAAACTTAACATTCTAAATTAGACAATGAATATGAAAAAGATAATAAATATTTTAGGTGTATCCGCAGCTATGTTATTGGTTTTTACTTCTTGTGAAGACTGGTTGGATATGCCTTCCGAATCAAAAGCGGATAGTTCCACTGTTTTTGAAACAGTAGGAAGAGCAGAGATGGCTGTGATGGGTGGCTATTCATGGTTGCACACTCAAGAATTGGGATATCAATTATTGATGGGTACGGATGAGTCGGCTTCAACAGAGTCCAATTCCAAATACAATGTGGCCAACTATGACTATACCAATACTTCCAGTATGTTGAGTTCTACTTATACTAATATGTATAAGGCTATTGAATATGCTAATGTGTGCGTCAAGAATCTTCCGGAAATGAGTGTCAGTGACAGTGAGAAGAAAAAAGTAGATGCACTGTTGGGTGAGGCTTTGGCAATAAGGGCTTATGCCTATTGGAATATTGTCCGTTATTATGGCGATGTGCCTTACACTAATGTGCCGACAGCCGATTTGACTACATTTTCTTCTTCGCGCGTCAGTCGTGATATAATTTATGATAATTGTATCGAAGATTTGCAGCGTGCCATAGAGCTGTTACCTTGGAAAAGTGAAGGTATGGTTGCTACTCCCGAGCGTTTTACTAAGAATTCGGCATATGGTATATTGGCTCGTGTTGCGCTCTATGCTGCCGGTTATTCTTTACGTTGGGATCTGAATACGGTACCGTATACTCAGAGTTCTTTAAAGATTGCGCAACGTAGTGATGCTGCTCGTATAAAGGAACTCTATCAGATAGCGGCGGATGCTTGTAAAGCGGTTATAACTAAGGGAGAGAATAAATTGCTGGAAGACTATGACCAGGTTTTCAGAGATTTGGGAAATCAGCAATATAATGCTGAGACCATGCTTGAGTATGGTTGGTACAGTACTAATGGACCGGATGTCCGCACCGGTTATACGAATGGTATACCTACGAGCGGTACGGATAATGAAGGTTTAGGTAAGGGTGGTAGCCAGATGATAGCTATGCCGACATTCTATTTTGAGTTTGAAGAGGACGATCAACGGCGTGATGTTTCGGTATGTAATTATGGACTTAAATTATCTACCGGTAACAACGCTTACCAAATGAATACTTTTGCTGGCATGGGAGTAGGTAAATATCGCATTAACTGGAAAAAGGTTAGAGGATCTTCTGATAGTAAACGGGATTTTAATTGGCCTATATTGCGCTACTCTGATATCTTGCTGATGTATGCTGAGGCTTTGAACGAACTGAACAACGGTGCCACTTCCGAAGCCAAGAAGGCTGTAGAAGATGTACGCCTGCGCGCATTCAGGAATGATGCTGCCAAAGTGGGGACGATCCCTTCCGACTATGGAGATTTCAGGGATTACATTATACAGGAGCGTAAACTGGAGTTATCCAATGAAGGACTTCGCAAAAGTGATTTGGCTCGTTGGGGTATATTAGTTGATTATCTGACGGCTGAAAAGGAAAAGCTGGTTCAATTGGCCAAGCGTGAGGGCAGATATGCTGATGTGGATGTATATCGTGCTTATAAGCTGGCTTCAACGCCGTCTTTTGCAGATCCGACGATAGCCTTGCCTTACATCTCAATGACTGAACAGGATTTGGTGAATATGGGACTCTCTGAAGATGCATTGACTACTTTGCATACATTAAATTCAGGTTCTAAAGGTGCCTTGAAGACCAACTTCTTTGAAGCGGATGGAAAGGTTTATTTTAAGAAAGAAGATGTGCCGGCTGATGCAAAGAAGGTGGAAGAAGTGGAATATACGATTCTGAACATGTTCAGTGTTAATTCTATTAAACAGAAAGGAAACCTTTGTGTGGAAGACGTTGAGGGACTTTCTGCTAATAATGCATGGATTACGGGTAAGACCGGTGTCTTTTATGGTATGAAAAAGAATATGGTGGAGATACTGCCATTCAATACTACGAATATTATTGATGTGAATCCGGGACTTGCCGGTCAGCAGCATCCGTGTTATTAATAAATGCTTTGAAATAGGAAAAGGCGGATCTCTTGAGAGAGGTACCGCCTTTTTCTTCAGTAGCATACTTTTATTGAATGACAATCTACGTTTCAGAATACAAAATCAAAACAGTAAAATAGTGCAATCATGAAGAATACTTTTCTTATCACTTGCCTGCTTTTTGCAGTTACTTGTATGCAAGCGCAACAAATAGCTTTTCCCGGAGCTGAGGGGTATGGAAAATGGACTGTTGGCGGCCGTGGTGGTCGTGTACTTACCGTGACTAATCTGAATGACAGTGGGGAAGGCAGTTTCCGCGATGCAGTGGAGCAAACCGGTGCTCGTATAGTGGTCTTTGCCGTGGATGGAACCATTGAGTTAAAGTCTCCGCTTCGTATAAATAATGATAGTATTACTATCGCAGGACAATCTGCACCGGGTGACGGTATTTGTCTAAAGGATTATCCGTTAGTGGTGAATGCCAGTAATGTTATCATACGTTATATCCGTGTACGTGTGGGCGATCGATACCGTTTGGACAGTGACGGTGTGGGTGGTGGACGTTACGGACAGAAGAATGTGATTCTCGACCATCTCTCTGTTAGTTGGAGTATTGATGAGTGTCTCTCTATTTATAAAACAGAGAACCTTACCGTACAATGGTGCTTGGTTGCCCATAGTCTGAACACTTCGGTTCATACAAAAGGAAGCCATGGCTTTGGAGGTATTTGGGGAGGATATAAGGCTACTTTCCATCACAATCTGCTGGCAAATCATGCGAGCCGCAATCCTCGTTTCTCCTCTGTAGATGGTACGAAATGGGTGGATTACCGTAATAATGTGGTGTATAATTGGGGATTCAAGACCGCTTATGGAGGTGGGCATCATGCTGAGATTAACATGGTGAATAACTATTATAAACCAGGACCGGCTTCACAGCATCATCGTTTGCTTGATGTTGCAGAGGATGGGACAGGGCGTTATTATGTGGCCGGTAACGTGATGGCAGGTGATGATGCTGTGACACATGATAATCACAGTGCTATAACTGATTGTGCCGGAAAATGCTATATCCCTGGCAGAAAAAGTGCCGGACCGGATTCTGGGATTTCTCCCGAAGCCATTCCGACTTCGGGTGAAGAATGTGCATCCTGTTTGGTCGGTTCTCCTTTCCCGAGTGAACCGATCCATGAAGATACACCTGTTGTTGCTTATCAGCGGATTTTGGAATCTGTGGGATGTAGTTTCTCGCAGGATAGCTATGATCGTGAGGTCTTACGTCAAGTAAGAGAGGGGCTTGGTACATTCGGTACAAATGGTATTATCAACTCACAGGAAGATGTAGGCGGTTGGCCTGTATTAAAAGCTGGGAAAGCATTGAAGGACAGTGATGGAGACGGCATGCCCGATGATTGGGAAAGTAAGCATGGCTTAAATCCGAGAAGTGCTTCGGATGCATCTGCTTATACATTGAATGAGAACTATACTAATATTGAAGTTTATCTGAATAGTTTGTGCCGGTAAATGTAATATACCTATTAATAGCGATTGCGGCGTATACTCCTATCGAATACTCCGGCAAGATATTTACCTGCATATAGCGATTGTTTTGCTTTCAATTTATAGAGACTTTTGCAGTGATTTATTAACTGCATAAAACTCTTTGTAAATTGAAAGCAAATATAGAAGGACTTACCTTATTTATTGTCTTATTATTTTCTTCATTATCAGTCTATTCACAAGGCGGGACTATGATTTCCGGCAAGATACTGTCTACCGAGAAGGAAATCGTTGATTTTGCGACTGTCTACTTGAAAGGAACCAGCTATGGAGGTACTACCAACCAAGAAGGTATCTATCATATAAAGGCTCCCGCAGGCAATTATACCCTGGTAGTATCTGCCGTGGGCTATAAGACAGTAGAGAAACAAGTGAAGCTGATTGCAGGGGAGCGCGTGAAACAGAACCTCACGATTACTCCCGAGACACAGCAGTTGGACGAAGTGACCATTGTTTCTACAGGAGTAACCCGCTTGAAGAGATCAGCCTTTAATGCAGTGGCTGTCGATACGAAAGAGTTACAGAACACTACTAAGAATCTGAGTGATGCCTTAACCAAGGCACCGGGTATGAAACTTCGTGAATCGGGTGGTGTAGGTTCGGATATGCAACTCATGCTGGATGGATTCAGTGGAAAGCACGTCAAGGTATTCATTGACGGTGTACCGCAGGAAGGCGTAGGAAACTCTTTCGGGCTGAATAATATTCCTGTGAACTTTGCCGATCGGATTGAGGTCTATAAAGGAGTAGTACCTGTGGGATTCGGTACCGATGCCATCGGTGGGGTCATCAATATTGTAACCAACAAGAAACGTCGACGCTGGTTTCTGGATGCCTCCTATTCTTATGGCTCATTTAATACACATAAATCATACGTCAACTTCGGACAAACCTTTAAGAATGGTTTTACGTATGAAATCAATGCTTTCCAGAATTATTCAGATAACGACTATCATGTAGAGGCACCGGTAGAAGACTTCGAAACCGGCAGAATTGACAGGGATAAGAAGGTACGTGTAAAGCGCTTCAACGATACATATCATAACGAAGCCATTATCGGAAAGATTGGTTTTATAGACAAGTCGTGGGCGGACCGTTTGTTGTTGGGTTTCACCTATTCGCACATGTATAAGGATATACAGACCGGTGTCCGCCAGGAAATCGTATACGGTCAGAAGCATCGTAAAGGCCATTCACTGATGCCTTCATTGGAATATAGCAAGCGTGACCTGCTCACTAAAGGTCTGGATATGGCACTGACCGTCAATTACAATAAGAATGAAACTACCAATGTGGATACTGCTTCATACAAATACAATTGGTATGGGCAGAAGGCCCTGTTGAACTCTCCCGGTGAACAGTCTTACCAACATTCACGGGCGAACAATAACAACTGGAACGGTACGCTGACCGTGAACTACCGCATTGATAAGGCGCAAATGTTGACTTTCAATCATGTACTGAATGCTTTCCACCGTTCCAACACCTCGCTGCTTGCCAAGGAAGAGCAAAAAGAGGCTATCGCTAAGGAGACCCGCAAGAATATTTCCGGCCTGTCCTATCGCCTGATGCCGTCTGAAAACTGGAACTTCTCCGTATTCGGCAAATACTACCACCAGTTTGTAGGAGGTCCGATGGCTACATCCAGTAATCAGAGTGAGTATGTGCGCACTACCCGTGATGTGAGTTCCATGGGCTATGGTGCAGCCGGAACCTATTTCATATTGCCCGGCCTTCAGGCCAAATTGTCCTATGAGAAAGCCTACCGACTGCCTACTATTGAAGAAATGTTCGGTGATGAAGACCTGGAAATGGGAGATATCGGCATCAAGCCTGAGAATAGCGACAACCTAAACCTTAACCTCAGCTATACCCGGACATTCGGGAAACACTCCGTATATGTGGAAGGAGGCCTGATATACCGTAATACAAAAGACTATATTCAGCGTAACATTGCCGACCTGAGCGGAGGTAAATCAGCCGCTACCTATATAAATTATGGTAAGGTGTTGACGAAAGGCTTTAATGTTTCCGCCCGATATGGTTTCGGAAGATGGCTGAGTGTTGGAGGAAACTTTACGCAGATGAACGTGCGTGACAACATGAAGACCTCGATCTCCAGCAGTGCGGCCAATCTTGCCTATAAGGAGCGTATGCCCAATCTGCCGTATATGTTTGCCGATTCAGACGTGACGTTCTATTGGCGCAACCTTTGGAAGAAAGGTAATACACTGACGGTTTCCTATGACAACCAGTATCTGCATAGTTTTACTTATTATTCATCTAATATCGGATCGAATAAGGACGATTATGTAGTACCTAATCAGTTCTCGCACAATCTGGCGCTTTCTTATAGTCTGCGAAACGAACGGTATAATTTATCGTTTGAGTGCCGCAACTTCACGGACGAGAAACTGTATGACAACTTCAGTCTTCAGAAGCCCGGACGGGCATTCTACGGGAAAGTGAGGGTATACTTTGGAAATTAAAGATGATTGGTCTGATATATGTCCCGTTGACGGAATTGATTCATATCGGAAAGAAAAGAATAAAAGAGTGATAAGGTGGTAAGGTGATAGGGTGATAAAGTGGCTGCGCTATATATCACAGAGCGTTATCCCGCTATCACCTTATCACCTTACCGCCTTATCACTCTTTGTTCAAAACCCTATAGAAGCGAATTAGCTTCGCCAACAAGTATGTATAGTATAAATTTAGATTAATATTAAAGGTAAAAGCAAGATGAAGAAGAAGAACTTTTTAACCGGACTTTTTGCAACAGCAGTAACCGGAATGGCGCTGACAGCGTGTACTGACAATGAACCGAGCCTTGGTGGTGGCACTGAAGGTAGAGGCGAGTATGTGATAGCATCCTCGGTTACAGCTTCGGGAAATACAACGAACGTTCTATTGACTTCCGAAACATTGGATAAAGGAACGGTTTCCGCCATAAATAATGGCCTTGTGAATGACGGTGCGTCACAATGGATCTTTTATAAAGATCAATATCTGTATGGTTTGACCTACAATCAGGGTAATGCCGGTACTACCCGTTCATTCGTCATGAACTCAAATTACGAAATGGTGGCACGCTCGGGCGAGTATGCAGTGAAGCGGTTCACCAGCTATGGTATTTACGGGGGATATATCATCACTTCTTCTACAGGTGACGGATATACCGGGTATGCCGATGATAACGGTTACTTACCTAAGACATTCCTGCTTTCTTATCTGGATGTAGAGGCCGAAACTTATAAGACCAATGACACTCAAAATAAGGCCTATCTCTCAGAGAATTTCCTGGGAAATGGTGAGTTTGTGACGCTGGCAGGTATTTTACAACACGGCAATAAGATTTACAGCGCAGCTGTTCCGATGGGGCTGAGCCAGTATGGTGCAGCGTACAATAATGGCGAGTGGGTGTTGCCGGGTAATCAAGACCTGATAAAGACGGAAGATGGTGGTTCAAACAGCAGCAGCTATAAGAAAGGAGAGTTGCAATGGACACAATATCCCAATGAGTGTTGGGTAGCCATCTTCGATGATGAGACTCTTACCAGCAAGAAACTGATCAGTACAGACCGGATCAGCTATGCTTGCGGGCGCAATAAATCTCAGTATTACCAGACAATCTGGGAAGCAGATAACGGTGACGTCTACGTTTTCTCTCCCAGTTATGCCAAGACGATGGACGATGCACGCCAACAGACCACTCTGCCTGCCGGTGTAGTGCGTATTCCTAACGGCACGGAAGACTTTGATGATTACTATTGTGATCTGGAAGCTCAAAGTGGCGGAAAATCATTCCTCCGTTGCTGGCACATTACGGGTGACTACTTCCTGATGTTGATGTATGACCGTCCTTTGACTGAAGATGATTTTACTGCGAATCAACTGGCCATCTTCAAGGCAGGCGACAAGAAGCTGACTTATGTAACCGGCTTGCCTGAGACTAATTTGATTTCCGGTTTCGGCAACGCGCCTTATACCGAAAATGGCAATGTTTATCTGACTGTAACGACAACCGAGGGTTATCCTGCCATCTACAAGATCAATCCATCGAGCGCCACTGCAACGAAGGGAGTTACCATTGAAGCTACTCAGATCAGCGGTGTGGGCCGGTTGACACCTACTAAATAAACGCAAAACCATTCATTGATTATAATTAGGGATAAAGAGCCTGCTGGTATGTGCCGGGCAGGCTCTTTTTCCGAGCTTCATAAACTGACATAATGAGAAAGATATTCCGTAATATACACTTATGGCTTTCTGTTCCTTTCGGAATACTGATCACGTTGATCTGCTTTTCGGGTGCAGCACTGGTATTCGAGAAAGAAGTGATGGAACTTTGCCATCACGAGCTCTACTTTGTGAAAAAGGTTGAGGCTGCTCCGCTACCCATGGAGCAATTGATGACTAAAGTGGCGGCAACCTTACCCGATAGCGTATCAGTGACCGGCGTTAATATTTCGTCTGATCCTGAACGGGCTTACCAGGTCACGCTTTCCAAACCCCGTCGTGCATCTATGTATGTGGATCAATATACGGGTGAGATTATGGGTAAATATGAACGAGCGCCCTTTTTCAACTTTATGTTCCGGATGCACCGTTGGTTGCTGGACAGCATGAAGCAGGATGGCGGCATCTTTTGGGGGAAGATAATTGTCGGTACCAGTACGTTGATGTTCGTGTTTGTACTGATATCGGGTATAGTCGTTTGGTGGCCGCGTACGCGCAAGGCATTGAAGAACAGTCTGAAGATTGTAGCGAATAAAGGTTGGCGTCGTTTTTGGTACGACTTGCATGTGGCAGGCGGAATGTATGCACTTGTCTTCTTGCTCGCTATGTCTCTTACAGGATTGACGTGGTCTTTCCAGTGGTACAGGACAGGATTTTATAAAACCTTTGGCGTGGAAGTGCAGCCCAGTATGGGACACGGCAACGCGGCAGCCAATGCGACCGCCAAAGGCGGTAAGCGGGACGGTAAACCGGAGGGTAGGGAAGGCCGTGGCGCACACAGGTATTCTCCTTATACTAATTGGCAACAGGTATATGAACAGTTGGCCGAGGCAAATCCAGACTACAAGCAGATTAGTGTTTCCGACGGTTCTGCCAGTGTTGCTGTCCCCCGTTTCGGTAACCAACGGGGAACAGACCGTTATAAGTTCAATCCCCGTAATGGCGAGATTACCGAAACTACTCTCTATAAGGACCTGGATAACTCCGGCAAAATCCGTGGCTGGATTTACTCCGTGCATGTGGGCAGTTGGGGCGGTATGCTGACGCGGATACTGACTTTCGTTGCAGCATTGATAGGCGCAAGTCTTCCGCTGACCGGATATTACCTGTGGATACGTAAGAAGATAAAGCGGAGACCGGTTGGTTGATGCAGTGGGGCTGCTGGTTCGTTTTTAGATAGTTTCCGTTTTGACACTTTGCTTTTTATGCATAATGAGAATGTGATATTTCCATCTGACGGAGGGGAAGAACGAAAAGAAACGAACGGAAATTGGCATATTGCTGATTAAGAGTGGAATATCGAAATACGTACAACTCTGAAAAAAGAAAAACAGATGGTCTGTTCACTGAAAACACATGGTTTATCTTCTATCTATAGACTGTTTATGTTCGATCTATAGATCGTATGCTTTCCATCTATAGATAGGAAGCGTCCCATCTATAGATTGTTGGTGTTAGATCTATAGTTCTTTCATGAAAGAATGATAGTTTCTTGCATAAGTATTGCATATACCGCCTGCTTTATGCGGAAACGTTGCATTTATATTCTATAGATTATGCATTCGGATTCTATTTGAACGGTTGGTGGAAAAGGCTCTGTTAGTAAAAGAATGGCTTTTGTATCTTTTTGTTCGCAGTGTGGTGAAGTGAATGACTTTTTGTTGTGTAGAGAGTGCGGTGAAAAGAAGCGGGGATCCGCTATCTGTCATTTTGTACAGCTAGAAAATCATTCTGCTTATTTCCTGTTTGCCTGAGAATGTCTTTCTTTGTAAAATCGAATAATAAAGCCAAATACTATGAGCAGAAAGCACTTTCTCGGAATCCTCCTTTTCTTATTGACCACTTGGGTTGTACAAGCCCAGGAAACAGAACGCCAATATCTTTCCGGCACCGGGCTGGGCAACACGGTGACCTGGCAATTCCGCGTCTCCGAAGGCCGGAACAGTGGACGCTGGAGTAAAATAGAAGTCCCCTCGCAATGGGAATTGCAAGGCTTCGGCGAATACACCTACGGCCGCTGGTATAAAAAGCCGGGCGTGAAGAACCCTTCGATGGAAGAAGGCACATACAAACGTTCTTTCCGCGTACCCCGCAACTGGCAGGGACAGAACATACGTCTCTGGTTTGATGGTGTAATGACCGATACCGAGGTTTTAGTCAACGGGCAATCGGCGGGACCGGTGCATCAGGGCGGTTTCTATCGCTTCTCTTATGATGTAACGGAATTGCTGAAATACGGAAGTTCCAACCAAATAGAAGTACGGGTGAAGAAACATTCCGACAACCGTACAGTAAATGCCGCCGAACGTAAAGCGGACTGGTGGCTGTTCGGTGGAATATACCGCCCGGTATGGCTGGAAGCAAAACCGGCAACGCATATAGAACGTCTGGCTGTGGACGCGCAGGCGGATGGGGAACTGAAAGTTGAAGTACATCTGCAAGGTGCTACCGGAGAAGAAAGCCTCTCTATGGAAGTGGCACCGATATCTGCAAAGGATGCCGAACACCGCCCCGTGAAGGTTACTAAAGAACCCGTTCAGCTGTTGACCGCTCATTTTGACGGTATTTCTCAATGGACTCCTGAATCTCCTGTACTCTACCGGCTTACAGTCTCTTTGCTCGGTAAAGAGGGAAATGTCATTCATTCCATGGATACCCGCATCGGTTTCCGCACCATTGATTTCCGTCCCCGCGACGGGCTCTACCTGAACGGTACGAAGCTGGTTATGAAGGGAATCAATCGCCACTCTTTCCATCCCGATGGTGGACGAACCACGAATAAAGAACTTAGCATACAGGACGTGAAGCTCATCAAAGAAATGAATATGAACGCCGTCCGTTCCCATTATCCGCCTGATGAACATTTCCTGGATGCCTGCGACTCGTTGGGCTTGCTTTATATTGATGAACTGGCAGGCTGGCAGAATGCTTACGATACTCCGACGGGTACCCGGCTTGTCCGCGAAATGCTGACGCGCGATGTAAACCATCCGTGTATCGTGTTGTGGAGCAATGGCAACGAAGGCGGATGGAATACTGCCGTCGACAGCCTGTTCCGTACATACGATCCCCAGAAACGTCATGTCATCCATCCCTGGGCGGACTTTGACGAACTGGATACCCATCACTATCCCGCTTATCTCACAGGAGTGGCCCGTTTCACCAATGGCTATAAAGTCTTTATGCCTGCCGAGTTCATGCACGGCCAGTACGACCAGGGACATGGTGCCGGACTGGAAGATTTCTGGGCACGCTACACCGCTCATCCGCTCTTTGCCGGAGGTTTCATGTGGGCATATAGTGATGAGGCGGTGCGTCGTTCGGATCGCGGCGGGGCACTGGACAGTGAAGATTATAATGCACCGGATGGTATTCTGGGGCCTTTCCGGGAAAAAGAGGGCAGTTATTATTCAGTTCGTGAAGTCTGGTCGCCAATACATATAGAACCGTTGATGATTACTCCTTCGTTCCGTGGGGATTTCCGGGTATCGAACAGATATCTGTTTACAAACCTGGGTGCATGCTCCATGCGCTGGCGCGTGCTTCATTGCACGTCACCACTGAATGGTGATGGAGAAGGGGAAGTTGTGACAGTAGCTGACGGAGGTGCACGGGCATGGCGTCAGGTGCTGGACAGTGGAATGGTGCAGTTGCCGTCATTGGTTCCCGGAGAAACGGGGTTTGCACGCATGAATCTGCCGGATAATTTCTTCAACGGAGATATTCTGGAACTTGAAGCTTATGGAGCAGATGGCGAGAGTGTCTGTACACGTACATTCCCGATACATTACGCGAAAGACTATCTGAAAGGTGAGTTACAGCCGAAGAGGGCAGATGCTCATCCGTCCGGTTCGCAAAGTGCGGCTGCAAGTAATTGCCGTGTTGAGGAAACAGATACTCTGATTACGTTGCGTTCTTCTGCCGTCACTGTCTCTTTCCGAAAGAGTGATGCCACTATCATTTCTGTGACGAGGAATGCTGACGGACGAATCATCCCGCTGAAAGATGGTCCTGTTGCTGTTGGGATGAAGATGGTGTTGGCTGATCTGTCTGCTCGTACGGAAAATGGAGATGCGGTTCTTTGTGCCCGTTATCGTGGTGCGGCGGACTCTATTGTTTGGCGTCTGGCGCCGGACGGATTGCTCTCGATGGATGCTGTGTTGCTGAACCGAGCTTCCGGTGGTGGTGGCTTCGACGATGCTTTCACGGACACGGAAGTGCTGAATCTTGGCCTTACTTTCTCTTATCCTGAGTCCGAGTGTTCCGGTATGCGTTGGATGGGACGCGGTCCATATCGTGTATGGAAGAATCGTATTCCGGGGGCAAATTATGGTGTCTGGCAGAAAGATTATAATAATACAATCACCGGTGAAAGTACCGAACGTCTGGTTTATCCGGAGTTCAAGGGCTATCATGCTAATCTTTACTGGGCAACTTTGCAAAGTTCTACCGCTCCATTTACGGTTTATGCGGCGAGTGACGGGATATTCCTGCGAGTATTTACCCCCGAAGAACCTCACGGACGTCAGGATGGCCTGAACACCATGCCCGACTTCCCTGCCGGAGATGTTTCCTTCCTGCTCGATATACCTGCTATCCGTTGCTTCAAACCTATTAGTCAGCACGGTCCACAGAGCCAACCGGGAATAATCCGTATCAAGAAGGGGGATGAGGGGTTGAGGTTGAATTTGATGTTTGATTTCAGATAAATGATAATTTACCAGCGTAGCGCTGGAGCAAGGTTCTCCTTCGGCGTGCAAGTAATCTTTCAGACACGGATGACACGGATGACGCGGATTCTTTTTTCCTTCGGTGTGATATGCCGGTATGTATAGCGCAGCTTTAAAAATCCGCGTCATCCGTGTCATCCGCGTCTAAAAGATTAAAGTCCGCGTTCGTCCGCCTTATCCGCGTAGTCCGCGTACCCATTCCCTCGCCGCTAAATTATCATTTTCCTTATCATTTCCGTCAAACCCTGCACCGCCTGCTTTACCGGGAACTGCTATTTTTGTCCCAGCTATTAATCTAACTATCTGTTATAAAGAATACCATGAAAAAAGTATTTCATTCCCTTCTCGCCGCTTTCGTGCTGACGGCTTGTGGTTCGGAGAAACAAGCTCCGATAGACCGTGAAGCATTGGTGGCCCGTAACAATCCCCAAGTATCCTCATTCGATTCGTTGGCTTCGCTTAGTGTCGGCAACGGTGAATTTGCGTTCACGGTAGATGCTACCGGTTTGCAGACATTTCCGGCCATGTATAGTAAAGGTGTACCCTTGGGTACACAGAGCCAGTGGGGCTGGCATTCATTTGCCAATCCTAAAGGATATAAGCATGAGGAAACACTGAAATCATTTGACTTCGGTCGTGGTCACGAAGAACTCTATGCCTGCCAGTTCAAGGAACCGGGCCGTCAGAAAGAATCTTCCGATTGGTTTCGTGTGAATCCGCATCGCCTGCATCTGGGCATTATAGGCCTCGAACTGGGCGAGGGAGTGAAAGCTTCTGATATTACTGAGATTCAGCAGACACTGAATATGTGGAAAGGTGAAATCACCAGCCACTTCATGTTGAATGGCAATGCTTTCGATGTGCAGACAGTCTGCCATCCTAACCAGGATATGATTTCTGCTTGTGTTACCAGTCGTGCGCATGCGGGGGTTAATTTGCGTTTTCCTTATCCTACAGGCGGACATGCCGATGATGCCTGCAATTGGAATGCGAACGACAAACATTCCACAACTATCGTTCGCCAGGATGCTCAAAGTGCTTTGTTGAAGCGTGTACTTGACGAAACAACTTATTACGTAACTCTCCGTTGGGAAGGCAAGGCGAATCTGGCTGAGAAGTCAAAGAACTATTTCGTACTGACTCCTGAAGAAGATATGTTGGCCTTTTCCTGCCTGTTTACACCGAATTTTCAGGGAACCGTATTCGAAAGTGAACCTGCTGTCTATGCCGATGACAAAGCATTGCCCGCTTTCACCGAAACCGCTGCCGCCAGTGCTACATACTGGACGGATTTCTGGAAGAATGGTGCTGCCGTTGACTTCTCTCATTGCACGGATCCGCGTGCCAAAGAATTGGAACGTCGCGTGTTGTTGAGTCAATATCTGCTTGCTATCCAGTCGGCTGGAAGTGTACCTCCGCAGGAAACAGGTTTGACTTATAACTCCTGGTTTGGTAAATTCCATCTCGAAATGATCTGGTGGCATCAGGCATGGCAACCTCTTTGGGGACATGCCAATCTGCTGGATCGTACACTGGGTTGGTACGAAACTGTAGAGCCTGTTGCTCGTGAAATAGCACGTCGTCAAGGGTTCCCCGGTGTACGCTGGATGAAAATGACCGATCCCAGTGGTACGGAAGCTCCCTCAAATGTAGGTTCTTTCCTGATCTGGCAACAACCGCACTTTATCTATCTGGCAGAACTTGTCTACCGTGCTAATCCTTCGGATGAAGTGATTAAGAAGTACAATCGTCTGGTGCAGGAAACTGCCGAGTTCATGTATGCTTTTGCAACTTATGATGAGTTTCACGGACGTTTCATTCTGAAGGGAGCTATTCCTGCACAAGAGACGCTGCGTGCAGCTACTACCATCAACCCGCCTTTCGAATTGTCTTACTGGCACTTTGCCATGCAGACTGCGCAGAAGTGGCGCGAGCGTGCCGGAGAGAAGCGTAATCTGGAGTGGGATGAGATGATTGATAAACTTTCTCCGCTTGCCTATAATGAGGATCATCTTTACCTTGCTTCTGAAGATGCTGTTGATACATACAAAGATATTCGTTTTACCAGCGATCACATGGCTGTATTGGGGTCTGTAGGTATCCTTCCGATGAATAAACTCATTCGTGACGACTACATGAAGAATACCCTGCACTGGGTGTGGGACAACTGGAACTGGGGTAAGACCTGGGGATGGGATTATCCGATGACTGCCATGAATGCCACTCGTCTGGGCGAGCCGGAAAAAGCTGTCGGTGCCTTGCTGATGGATAAGCGCACGAATACGTATTTGCAGAACGGACATAACTACCAGGATGGTCGTCTGCGCTGTTACCTGCCCGGTAATGGAGGCTTGCTGACTGCCGTAGCATTAATGTGTGCCGGTTGGGATGGCTGCCAGGTGAAGAACCCGGGCTTCCCGCAGGACGGAACATGGGATGTCCGTTGGGAAGGTTTGAAACCGATGCCGTAACGGTATAGAAAGGAATAAAAGTGATTAGTGTTTGGTGATAAGTGATTAGCGCCATTCGGTATATTATTTTTTAGACGTGGATGACACGGATAACGCGGATTTAAAAGGCTGCGCTATAAACGTGGATAAAAAAAAGATCCGCGTCATCCGTGTCATCCGCGTCTAAAAGATTATTTATCATTTAGTTCATAACCCTACAGTAATGAAACAACTATTTTTTTATATCCTCATCTCTTTGCTGCCTGCTTTCGCCTATGCGCAATATACCACCGGTAATAAACCGCAAAGTGCCGGCGACCGCATCGAATCCACCTCTTACAATGATCATAAGCGGGGTGCTGCCCGTACCCTGCAATATCGCCCGGACGGTGAAGATTTTGTAAGTGTCAATGGAAAGAACCGCTATACTCGTGCCCTTTATGGCAGCCATACCGCTTTCCGTCTGGAAACGAGTGACCGTCCTATTTTTGCTGTCTACGAAAAGCGCAACAGTAAGAATATACATTTCCATCTCGTACTGGCTGATAGTTCAGTGACTCCATTGGAAGAAACCGCTTGGTGTGAGTCTCGCTACACCCCCGGACGGCGTTCCTATCGTCTGAAGCACCCCTCCTGGGGAGCAGATGCTGAACTGCAAATCTCTGCTCTTGCTTTGCCGGATGAAGATGCTGCCATTTGGAAGATTACTCCCGTAAATATGCCTGTAGGTGCAGTCTTGCGCCCTATGTTGAGTGAAATCCGCCTGAACAGATTGAGCCGTAACGGTGACATGGGGGCCGATCCTCCCGGTTGTTTTGATGCGCCCGAGCAACCTCAGCAATTACAATCATTGGGTATCTCCCTTTTCGACCGGCAGGATGTTTATGTACTTGTACGTGACTATTCCTTGGTAGTACCTTCACAGGAAGAAGGCATTTCCCTTTATAATAAGTCTGAACAAGCTCGTGCCGATCTTGCCTCACGTATCAGGATCACAACCCCCGATCCATACTTTAATACTCTGGGTGGTGCTCTTGCCGTAGCTGCTGATGGCATCTGGGATGGTGAAGTCTGGTTGCATGGGGCTATTGGCTGGCGCATGCCTCTCAGTGGCTGGCGTGCTGCTTATACCGGTGATGCCTTAGGTTGGCACGACCGTGCCCGTACGCACTTCAATGCTTATGCCGCCAGTCAGGTGACAGAGGTGCCGAACACGATTCCACACCCTGCACAGGATTCAGCTCTTGCTTTGGCACGCTCTGAAAAGAAGTGGGGAACCCCACAATACAGTAACGGCTATATCTGCCGTAACCCCCGTCGGAACGATCAGATGCATCATTATGACATGAATCTTTGTTATATTGATGAACTCTTGTGGCATTTCAACTGGACCGGTGATTTGGAATACGCCCGCCGTATGTGGCCTGTCCTGACCCGTCACCTTGCCTGGGAAAAACGAAACTATGATCCCGATAATGACGGACTTTATGATGCCTATGCCTGCATCTGGGCAAGTGATGCCCTTTATTATAATAGTGGTGCGGTCACTCATTCTTCTGCCTATAACTATCGTTCCAATCGCCTCGCGGCTATGATTGCCGAGAAGATTGGCGAAGACCCTGCATCCTATCGTGAAGAAGCTGACAGAATACTGAAAGCTCTGAATGCCCGCCTTTGGATGCCCGAACGTGGACATTGGGCTGAGTTTCAGGATTTCATGGGGCATAAACGTCTGCATACCAGTCCCGGTGTATGGACTATCTATCATGCATTGGATAGTGACATCGCCGATCCTTTCCAAGCCTATCTTGCCACCAGTTATGTGGATCGCGAAATACCACATATCCCCGTTCGTGGCGATGGCTTGAAAGATGAAGGTTATGCTACTATTTCCACTACGAACTGGTTGCCTTATTCCTGGAGTATCAACAACGTTGCTTTTGCCGAAGTGATGCATACTGCTCTTGCTTATTTCCAGGCGGGACGTGCGGATGCAGGTTTCCATCTGCTCAAGAGTTCTGTCCTCGATGGCATGTATCTGGGTGAAAGCCCCGGTAACTTCGGGCAAATCAGTTTTTATGATGCTGCCCGTGGAGAGTGTTACCGTGACTTCGGAGATCCTATAGGTGTAGCTTCCCGTGTATTGATACAAGGACTCTATGGTATCCTTCCTGATGCCATGAACGGACGCTTGCTGGTGAAACCCGGCTTACCCTCCTCTTGGCCTTTTGCATCTCTGCATACTCCGGATATTGATTTTGACTTTAAGCATACTAATGAAGCGGTAACATCCTATACAATCATCCACCGATTACCTGCGGTGCGTACATTGGAACTTCAGTTTCCGGCACAGCGCTCGGAAGTGGCGAAACTTACAGTCAATGGAAAGCCTGCAACATGGACATTGGTAGAGAACTCTATCACTCGTCCGGTACTTTCCGTTATGGTCCCTGCTTCTTCGGATGAAAAAGTGGAAATTAACATTGAATGGGGTGGGGAAGTGCTTGGTAGTCCGACAAAGTCTCAGATAGAAGCTACCCCTGCCGAGGCTCCTGTTTGTTTTGTTCCGATGCAACAAGGGGATATGAAATGGTGGGCTCCTGTAGATAATCCGATGGCCGCAGATAAGGGTAATTCTACTCAGTTCTCCGCCTTTGCTAAAGTCAATTCTTCTAAGTGTGAACCGGTTGTGATGGATAAGCAATTCAATTCTGCCGTTACAGATATATTCCGTAATGAGTATCTTTCACCCCGTTCTCCTTATACCACTTTGCAGATACCCAAGCAAGGTATCGGTGAATGGTGCCATCCTTTGCATACGGTGGATATTGATGATTCCGGGCTTCGTTCTTCCGTTCAGAAGGGAGTGTTGAATACTAAGCTGGGAGTTCCTTTCCGTACTCCTGCTGAGGGCCAAAATATAGCTTTCACATCCTTGTGGGATAATTATCCGGATAGTTTGACGGTCTCTCTCAAAGGAAAGGCATCCCGTGCCTATTTACTCATGGCAGGTAGCACCAATCACATGCAGTGCCATATTGACAATGGGCTGATCCGTGTTTATTACAAAGATGGTACTTGCGATAAGATGGCTTTGCGTAATCCCGATAACTGGGCGCCCATTGAGCATATTTTCTTTGAAGATGGTATGGCTTTCAACCGGCATGCTCCGGCACTTTATCGCCTGCGTCTTAAAACGGGTGAGGTCAGCAATAACTTTGGAGAAGAATTAGGCTTTCCCGGTGCCTCCCGTGAATTGGATGGTGGTGCTGCCATATTGCTTGAAATGTCCTTGAATCCTGATAAGAAACTTTCCCACCTTGTTCTTGAAACTCTTTCTAATGATGTGGTGATTGGGTTGATGGGAATTACATTGCAACGATAATAGTATAATCACCACAGAGTGACACAGAGTCCCACAGAGTTTAATTTGAAATCAGAACTCTGTGGGACTCTGTGTCACTCTGTGGTGAAATCATATCAATGCCTTTACGAAACACCACACGAAGTACCCGCAAACTACTACCTTAAACACTGTCCCCACCAGAAAACCAATCAGTGCTCCAATACCTGATTTTAGGGCATCCCTTGCACTTCTCTCTCCCAAGAGTTCTCCGATGAAAGCCCCTCCAAAAGGACCGATAACAATTCCCCACGGGCCGAGAAAGATGATTCCGAGGATTGAACCTATCAGGCAGCCCCAACTTCCCCATTTACTTCCTCCGCTGTACTTGCTTCCAATCATGGGAGTGAAATAGTCCAATACTTGCACTATCACTACCAGAAATAACCAAATCAGTAATTGAGATGTGGAAAATTGCGCCTTATCTGTAATATGGAGTAATAACAAACCGGCGTATGAAATGGGCGGTCCGGGAATTATAGGGAGGATACATCCCAATAAGCCTACTATGAGGCATAGACTTCCTAATATGATCAGTATGATGTCAAGCATAATAGAATCGGATTAGAATTAGAATAATGTTGTTTGGGGGATTGAGAATGTAACAAAAAAGGTCTAACTCCTTTTGAGAATCAGACCTTCTTTGTGTCGGAATGAGGCGACTCGAACGCCCGACCCCTACGTCCCGAACGTAGTGCGCTACCAACTGCGCTACATTCCGATACTTTGCTTACGAGTGGTGCCACCAGGAATCGAACCGGGGACACAAGGATTTTCAGTCCTTTGCTCTACCAACTGAGCTATGGCACCTTCTTCGTTTGCGGGTGCAAAGATAAATAGTTTTTTTTATACAGCCAAAGGATTTCTGAAAAAATAAAAGAAAATTCCCCCTGCGCCCGGTTTGTGTGAGCGCAAGAGGGAAAGTCTAAACAGGAGTTCTCGGGGGTATTCCCTTATATATATAATTTAGTCAATGTTCGGGTTGATGCTTTTCCAATCCTTAATAGCAGGAAGTACTCCCATTCCAATCACTTCGTCACGCAATTTACAGAGGTGAGCATAACTTTCTTTCAGCTTGGCTTCCTCTTCCGGAGTGCCTTTCAACTCTTTGTAGTGTACACCGTCTTTGGTGATTTCAGTTTCCATTGCCATCATGATGTGGTCGAAGCCATGACTGTGCACATACGTACCTGCAGGCCAACGGAATGGTTTACCACCCATAGCGGCAGCGATCATTTCTATGGAAACGTATGCCGGGCTTTGGAAAGAAGAACGTCCGCGAAGATTGATGATGTTAGCGCCACCTTTGGTTACCTTGCTTTGGATTTCAGCCCATTGTTCAGCAGTAAGGGCAGGTGTGCCAATGATTTCCAACAGAGGTTTACCATCTACTTTAGCAGTTGAAGCATAAACAGCCATCTGTTCTCCGTGACCGCCATACGTACGGCAATTTTCTACCTTATCAGGAGAAATGTGGAAATGCTTGGCGAGTTCACTACGCAAACGGGTGCTGTCGAGAGCTGCGAGAGTAGTTACCTGTGAAGGTTTCAGACCGGAATACAACAGAGTGATCAATCCGGTAATGTCGGCGGGATTGAAGATAACTACTACATGTTTCACGTCCGGGCAGTAAGCTTTTACATTTTTACCGAACTCTTCAGCAATGGCAGCGTTACCTTTCAGCAGGTCTTCACGTGTCATGCCGGCTTTGCGGGCGGCACCACCTGAAGATACAATGTATTTGGCTCCGGTCAACGCTTCTTTGATGTCGGAAGTATACGTAAGGTTCAGTCCTTCGAAACCGCAGTGAAACATTTCTTCTGCTACACCTTCCAGTCCCGGTCCATACGGATCATACAGGCAAATATTGGGTGTCAAATGCATCATAATGGCAGTCTGTGCCATGTTAGAACCAATCATTCCGGCGGCTCCTACAATCGTAAGCTTTTCGTTTGTTAGAAATTCCATAACTTTTATGTATTTAAAAGGTGAATATAATTTTCCTTATCTTTAGTTTCCCGATACAAAAATAACTGTTTTCCAAGAGATTTGTTCATAGAAAAAAGTTATGGCTTAGATTGAAAAGTTATGCCTTATGCTTAATCTTTGCTTAAAAGCGAAGATAAGCTGCACCTCAGCATTAAAAATAATCAAGCTTATTTTGTACTGCCTTTGGTTTGCATTATCTTTGCCCCAAACGAAAGAAATTATGAGCATCGAATTAGGTAAATTCAATATCTTGCAGGTAGTCAAGGAGGTGGAGTTCGGCATGTATCTGGATGGTGGTGAGGATGGAGAAATCCTGCTTCCTCTGCGTTATGTGCCCGAAGGTTGCCAGCCGGGAGACGAATTGAATGTATTTATATATCTGGATAACGAGGAACGCCTTGTTGCCACAACATTGACGCCGCTGGTGCAGGTAGGCGAGTTTGCCTGTTTGGAAGTAGCATGGGTAAATGAGTATGGAGCATTCTTGAACTGGGGATTGATGAAAGACCTTTTCGTGCCTTTCCGTGAACAGAAGATGAAGATGCAGGTAGGAAAGAAATACGTTATCCATGCTCATCTGGATGATGAAAGCTACCGTATCGTAGCTTCGGCCAAAGTAGATCGTTATCTTTCTAAAGAGGACGCGCCTTATGAAGCCGGAGATGAGGTGAATATCCTCATTTGGCAAAAAACAGATTTAGGCTTTAAGGCGATCATTGAGAATAAGTATGGTGGCTTGTTGTATGATAGTGAGATATTCCAGCCTTTGCATACCGGCGATCAGGTGAAAGCTTTCATCAAGCAAGTACGTGAGGATGGTAAGATAGACTTGATACTTCAGAAGCCGGGTTTTGAAAAAGTGGATGACTTCTCGAAAACCCTGTTGCAATATATAAAGGATAATGGCGGGCAGATATCTCTGAATGATAAAAGTCCGGCAGATGACATTTATGCCACTTTTGGCGTTAGCAAGAAAACTTTCAAGAAAGGTGTAGGCGACCTTTATAAGAAACATCTCATCCTTTTGAAAGAGGATGGCATCATGTTGGCAAAATCCCCAAAGTCCTAAACAGATTAGGGAAATCCCTATATAAGAATAGAGAGAAACAAATGAATAGGGGATAATCTTCCCCTATTTTTGTTTCCAACAAAGAATAGACAATTCATAAACTAAGTAAAAAACGCTATCATGAAACGAATATTATTTATCCTGCTTGCCACTTTGAGTACTGCTGTTTGCAGCGCAGGCACGAATGCTATGAGTAATAGCAAAGTACGTAAGGAGACTCGTTTCCTCACAGATAAAATGGCTTACGAGCTGAACCTGAGCACCGAACAATACAATGATGTATATGAAATCAATTATGACTTCATTTCCGGTGTACGCTATGTAATGGATGATGTGCTATATGGTAATGAATGGGCACTCAACCGATATTATGACTATCTGGATGTACGTAATGACGATCTCCGCTGGGTGCTTAGTAGCCGACAGTATACCCGCTTTATGCAGGCGGAGTATTTTTACCGCCCCATTTATACCAGTGGAAACCGTTGGTACTTCCGTGTTTATGTCACGTATACCAACCACAATCATTTCTATTTCCCCCGTCCGTATCACTACCGCACGTATGTAGGTGGACACTATCGCACGCATCATAATAATGTGAGCTATTATCGCGGACGCTACAAACATCCATTTTATAATGGTTCGTATCGTATTCGTGATACCAAGTCCTATACAACACACCGCCGTTCGGATTTTGGCTCTGTAACTGTACGTCCCGGCTCTGACCGTGCGCCGTCGAGAGATGATGTGTACACTACCCGTCGCAGTAGTTCAAGTAGTAATCGCACTACCACTCCAAACACTACCCGCAGGGAAAGTACGAACAGCAATGCAACTACTAATACCAGCAGCAGTTCACGCAACAATAATAGTAGTTCACGTCGTACCAACAGTAGTACGAGGAGTAGTGCTACTGACACTAATAATAGCTCGCGTACCAATAATAGTAGTTCACGTAATAGTGGCAGTTCTCGTACTAACAGTAGCAGTACGCGTACCAATAGCAGTAGTGAAACGAAGAGCAATACAAACTCTTCCCGCCGTAGCAGCAGTACTACACCGAGTACCAAACGTAAGGAAAGCAGTTCTTCCAATGTACGGAGTTCTTCCGGAAGCAGTACCCGCAGCAGCGGTTCTTCTTCAACAAGGAGCAGTAGTTCCGGTAGTTCCAGCCGTTCTTCAGGCGATCGTCGCTAAGCAAAAAACGAGCGAATTATTTGTGTATCTGCCGAATAATTCGTTCCTTTGCACCGCTTTCGCGCAATCGCTGTCAGGACCTACGAGAGAAGCCTGGTATGTTGCGTTGTAACGATCAAACAATTTAAGAATAATAACAATGGATTTAATTAAAATTGCAGAAGAAGCATTTGCTACCGGTAAACAACACCCGAGCTTCAAAGCAGGTGACACTGTTACAGTAGCATATCGTATCATCGAAGGTAACAAAGAACGTGTACAGCTGTATCGTGGTGTTGTTATCAAGATTTCCGGTCATGGAGACAAAAAGCGTTTCACTGTACGCAAAATGTCTGGTACCGTAGGTGTAGAACGTATTTTCCCAATCGAATCACCGGCTATCGACAGCATCGAAGTGAACAAGGTAGGTAAGGTTCGTCGCGCTAAATTGTACTATCTGCGTGCTCTTACCGGTAAGAAAGCAAGAATTAAAGAAAAAAGAGTTAATGGCTAATCAGCTATACTCTAATTTCGAGATAAAAAGAGGAAACTTCAATGAAGTTTCCTCTTTTTATTTGATTTAAGTAAACGATCCATGATGAAACTACTACATATTACATATTAAAAATGAAAAAGATTATCTTGTCAATGCTTTACTTAGCTGCATGCATCAGCCTTATGGCACAAAATATCAGTGGAAAACTGGTGGATGAAGCGCAGCAACCGCTTCCTTATGCTAACGTAGTGTTGCAAACCTTAGATTCCGCCTTTGTAACCGGAACTACTACTGGTGAAAAGGGTGAATTCAAACTTCAGAAAATCGTTGCCGGAGACTATCGGCTGGTGATTTCCAGCATCGGTTATCAATCGTTGTATCTTTCTCTCCAAGGCTTTGAACGTACTGCTGATGTAGGTACGCTAATTTTGGCAGACGCTTCGCAAGAGTTGGGTGAAGTAACTGTTACCGCTTCCAGCAGAGTGAGTCGGGCAGATCAGAAATTGATATTTCCCAGTAAAAAACAAATTAGTGCATCAAACAATGGTGTGGATATGTTGCGCCATCTGATGTTGCCCCGGCTTCGTGTCAATAGTATGGATGGCAGTGTAGGCATGACCGATGGTAGCAGTGTGCAACTCTGTATCAATGGACGAAAAGCTACAAAAGAAGAAGTCACTGCCCTGTTGCCTGAAGAGGTTATACGTGTTGAGTTTCAAGAAGATCCAGGTCTGCGTTATGGCGATGCAGGTGCGGTGGTAAACTACATCGTTCGCCATTATGAAGTGGGAGGCTCCTTCGGTTGCAATGGTATGCAAAGCCTGAAAAGTGGCTTTGGCAATCATAATCTGACGGGAAAAGTAAATTTCAAGCAATCGGAGATTAGCTTTTACTACGGTAACCGCCTGCAATATTTCAACGAGATATGGTTCGATAAGAATGAAACGTTCACTTTTGAGGATGGTAGTCAGTACCATCGCAGCCAGTATGCTGAGGCAAATAAAAAGAAGAATTTGCAACAATGGGGTGCTGTAACCTATAATCTGCAAGAGACTGACAAGTATATGCTGAACGCTACCGTGGGCTTTTCTCACTATAATGATCCTGATTTACGAATGAAAGGCAAACTGTATACCGAAGAATTTCCCAATTCCGTAACTGATCGTGAAGAGTGGAATCATGACCGCAACCTCAGTCCTTATTTGGATCTTTATTTTCAGAAAAACTTGAAGCACAAGCATTTCCTGGCTCTCAATGTCGTAGGTACATATATTAATACCAAGAATCGTAGCAGCTATACCGAATTGTTGTCCGGAGAGCCGGTGGTAGATTATTATTCGGGGATACGCGGTAAAAAATATTCGTTGATCGGTGAAGGTATCTATGAGAAAGCTTTTAAAGATGGAGGAAAATTGAGTGCAGGCGTACGTCATACTCAGGGATATACGGATAATGATTATAATGGTACGCTGCAATACAGTTCGCAGATGAAACAGGCTGATACTTATGCTTACGCACAGTATAATGGTAAATGGGGTAAACTGGGGTATCGTCTCGGAATGGGTGTCACCCGCTCATGGTTTCAGCAGATAGGGCAGGAAGATTATGAAACCTATTCTTTGAACCCGCGTCTGAACCTGACGTATGCCTTCAACGATCAATGGAGTATCTCACTGAATGGAAATGTCAATACAATGAATCCTTCGCTCTCACAGTTAAGTGCTGTAGAGCAATTTACTGATTCCTTGCAGTCGGAACGTGGTAACCCGAACCTGAAACCTTATTCTTATTACCGTTCTACCTTCCGTCTGAATTACAGTAAGGGCAAATGGGATGTCGGATTGCGCAACCAGTATAACTACCGTGATAAGGCCATCATGCCTCATATTTATCGTGAGGATGATAGATTTGTCCATAGTTACGCTAATCATTCCAATTTCCAGGACTGGACTGTCGGTTTGGATGCGCGTGTAGGTATGCTTTGGGATGTGCTGCAACTGAGTGGCAGCATTGAAAACCGTAAATATTGGAGTAACGGTATTGATTTTCGCCATACACAGCATAGTATCGGTTGGGATGTAGCTGCTACCTTTATGTATAAAAACTTCACAGCTTCTGTTGAATTCCAGCATAATAGTGATTATTTCTTTGGCGAAGTTCTGGCTACCGGTGAAGAGGCACATGCAATTGACCTTCAATATCGTTGGAAGCGGTTGAATGTCGGTCTGCGTATGTTTAATCCTTTCCAAAAGGATTACAAACGCAATGAAGAGGACTGGAACAAATATGCAGGATACGGTTATCAGTATCATATAGATGATATTGCCCGCATGATTTGCGTTACGTTGTCATGGAACATCAACTTCGGTCGCGACTATAAGAGTAGTAATAAGAAAATGCAGAATAGTGATACTGACGCAGGGGTCTTGTAAGCTGTAAAAACTATCAGAAAGAAAGAGACCGAGTAAGTATCTGCTGGTTATATAAAAGAAAGAGTAAAGTTATCCTTTAGGTAGACTTTACTCTTTCTTTTATGTTCTCTTATTTAAGTACAGGTCTTTTCAAATTCCGGATTTACTAATATTAGGCGTCTGCCATATCTTTGTTGTTGTACAATGTATCTCCAGTTTTTGTGTTCCGCATGTCATACGGAAAGCGCCTTTTTCCAGCCTCCACTTTCCATCTGCACCAACAAAAGCCAAGTCACTTCCCTTTAATTTCATGGTAACAGTTTTTGTTTCACCGGGTTGCAATTCCACCTTCTCAAAGTTACGCAGGCGGATATTATCAGGGGTGATGCTTGCCACTAAATCACGTGAGTACAATAGTACGCTTTCTTTTCCTACCATCTTTCCCGTGTTAGTTACGTCCACAGTAAATACTAACTCATTATCAGCATCGAAAGAAGTACAATTCACTTTCAAATTACTATAACTGTAAGTGGTATAGCTCAGTCCGAAGCCAAACGGCCATTGCACATCCATTACCGCATCATAATTGTAGTTACCACCCATCTGCCCCATGTTTTCACAAGGTTTATAATCGTAAGTAGCCATTGAATTTATGAGATGCGGGTACGTAAAAGGAAGTTTTCCACTGAAGTTCGCTTTACCTGATACCAGATTGACCAATGCATCGGCTCCATAGTTGCCGGGTAACATGATGTGTACAACGGCTTTTGCCAAAGGAACGATATCATGGATAATTCGTGGACGTCCTTCATTTAGAACCAGAATGATCGGCTTACCTGTTGCTGCCAGAGCTTTCACTAAATTTTTCTGATTCGTTGATAAGTTCAGGTCTGTCAGATTCCCCGGAGTTTCGCAATACGAATTTTCACCAATGCAGGCTATAATAACATCGGCTTTTTCTGCTGCCGCCACGGCCTGGGCTATCTGGGGAGTATTTTCTTCCCACCACAAAGCATCGGTAGAAGTCTTATAAGTGACTCCCGGTTCATAGATAACAGATTCCTTTCCATACTCGTTACAGAAAGCTTCGTAGATTGTATTGTATGCTTGTGCACATTCATCCGCTTTGTCTCCCTGCCAGGAATAAGACCATCCTCCATTCAGGCAACGCATGGAGTTTGCGTTAGGACCGGTCAGTAATATCTTTTTTCCTTTAGCCAAAGGAAGAATATCGTCTTCATTCTTCAGTAGGACTTCCGATTCCTCCGCTGCCTGCAATGCTACACTTGCGAATTCCGGTGATGCAAATTGATCGTATTTCATGATGTCCCAATAAGGATTATCAAAGAGTCCTAGGCGATATTTCAACCGGAGTACACGGGATACAGCGTCGTCAATACGAGCCATCGATACTTTACCTTCTTCTACCAATTCTTTCAGATAAGTGCAGAAATTTACTTCATAGGGAACCATAGACATGTCAATGCCAGCATTAATGGCTATTTGAATTGCCTCCTTCTTCGTTTCGGCAATATGATCACGCAGGCAAAGGTTATTGATATCGGCCCAGTCTGTTACAATCATGCCGTCCCAGTTCAGTTCTTCCTTTAGCCAGCCGGTCAGCAATTCTTTGTTTGCATGAAAAGGTACACCGTTGTCTACGCCTGAATTAACCATTAGGGATAAAGCACCTGCCTGGATGGATGCCAGGAAAGGAGCAAAATGCTTCTCACGCAAATCCGTGCGGGAGATAGAGGAAGGAGTGCGGTCTTTTCCTGAAACAGGTACGCCATAACCCATGAAGTGCTTGATGCAGGCAGCCACATTATTCTCACCGATATGGTTCGGATTTTCCCCCTGAAAACCTTTCACCGCCTGTATTCCCATTTCTGCATTTACATAGCAGTCTTCGCCGTAGCTCTCCCACATACGTGGCCAGCGGGGATCACGTCCCAGATCCATTACGGGAGCGTAATTCCAGGGAATACAGCATGCTTTGGTTTCATAAGCCGAGATTTCAGCCCCACGCCGTATGAGTTGCCGGTTGAAGGCGGCAGCCATGTTGATACTTTGAGGAAAGAAAGTTCCTCCGCGAGTGTAGGTGGTGCCATGAATCTGATCGACTCCATATATACAGGGAATACCTATTTCTTCCATTGACTTTTTCTGGATTCTTGTAATCAGGTCTGCCCAGACTTCTTTTTCCTGAGCTATACTAAAGGGAGTGTTCAGAATAGAACCTACTTTGTATTTGCCGATTACCGTATCGAGCATGCTCTCACTCAATCTGAATCCGTTTTCTTTGTCCGAGAAATCTGTGATTACATCAATTGTGATCTCGCACATTTGCCCGATCTTTTCCTCAAGCGTCATTTTCTGCAAGAGCTTGTTTATCTTTGCCTCTATTTCAGGATCAGAAGGAATAGCGGGTTTTATCTGTTGTGCCGGCGAGGGTAATGAACATCCGGCATATATTAAAAAGGATAATAAGAATGTCTTCATTGTTGAATCTGTTTGATTTAGTTCTTGGTTGCTAAATACTTTATCAGGACTCCTAACTGTATCTTATCTGTTTGATAGTTATCATCTGGATGGATTGATAATATGTACTTATTCCATTGTGCACCGGCTGCCCAGTAAGTACCATTTATATTTTCCTTACTCAGGTAATCTAGAAAATTATCCAGACATACCAACCAGCGTTCGTCATCTCCCGGAACTCCGTATTCTCCGATGAATCCCCGTAGATTATTTGTTTTCAACCACTCTACGAAGGGGCGGGTGCGATCAATCCCAATAGTAGGATATGCCTTCTCTTCGTCATAGGAGCGCCGATAGATCCCCGAACCATCCTCGTCAAAATAGCAATGGCCTTCAAAAATTAAATTGTCCGAAGGATCATGTAAGTGTTTCAAATCATCGCTAACCTCTTGCCAGCGGGCAGCGGAACTCCAATGATTACCACCTACGACAATCGCTGTCTTTAAATCTACTTTTCTGATCTCCTCAATTGCAGCTTGGGCAATCTTGAACCAGGGCACGGAATCTAACATATCATGCGGCTCATTTATCAGACCATATCCGTATAGGGCACTATGTTCTTTAAGCTCACCGGCAATTTGCTTCCAGACCGATGCAAAATGATCGATAGAAACACTGTCGCCTATGATACGGTCTTTGCCATTATCTTTCCGGCGTCCGTAGTTGTGCATATCTATCAGGATTTTCATATCGCGTGATCCGGCTTCATCCAGCAGATGCTTTATATAATCAATTTCTTCGCGATTCAATCCACCGTAGAGTTCGCGTTGAATACGTTCCCATTTAAAGGGAAGACGTATTAAGGTCATTTTTTTTGACTTCCAATAATCCAACTCTCTGGTGGTTGGATAATGGTAATCTATTCCGAACTGACCCACTCCGTCCATTTTCTTATGGAAGAATTCCGCACCGGCCAGGTTCACACCGAAAGGTCGTGGGTTTTTAGAATCAGGGCGTGAGTCACATGAGAATAAGCATAAACAACAAAGTATCAGGATATAATATATATTCTTCATTCTATAAGGGTTTACATGCGCTGAATTTATTTCAGCAATTTGTCAATTGCTTCTTTTATGATGGGTTCCATCATGCTGAAGCCTTCTTTGGTGGGATGTACTCCATCTTTGGAGTATTTTTGAGGCAGGCCGTTCTGTTCGTCTTTCATCATGGAATGAAAATCGACATAAGAAATCTTATTCTTTTGAGCATACTTTTGCAGTAGCTTGTTTAATTGAATAATCTGACCGGCAGGATTCTGAACAGTAGGACGCCATGAATAACGGGTAGCAGGCAGTACGGAACAGATAACGACTTTTATTCCATTGGCTTTGGCCAGCTCTGCCATAGAAAAGATATTGCCGGCTATATTCTCAACCGACATATACATGCAGTTTTGGGCAATATCGTTTGTACCGGCTAAGATACATACTACCTGAGGTTTCAAATCCAGAACATCCGCACGGAAACGGGCCAGCATTTGTGCTGTGACCTGTCCCGAAATGCCACGTCCCACATATCCGTTCTGTGTAAAGAAGTCCGGGTGACTGCGGTTCCATCCTTCCGTAATGGAATTTCCCATGAAAACAGCTACAGGTTTCTTCACAGTTTTGTTTGCCACTTCATAGCGATTATAATTAGCCCATGTGTTATTATCCGTTAAATCATAGCCTTTAAGAGACACCGGCATCAAAGTAGGAAAAGACCAGGCGAAATGATGCAATGAATATATGTGCGGGCGACTGCTTTCTACATACTGAAGATATGAAGCGTCATTATAGATTCCTGCCATTGCTTCCAGCAAATTATCAGGCCAGGTTTCATGGGTTCCTAAATTAGGCTGTGTATCCCATTTCCACTCCGAAGGGTGCTGGTGGAAGTAAAGCATATAGTCCAGAGCTTTCTTTAATGACGCACCGTTATGTTCCCATACAAATAGGTTTTCACCGGTCAGGTTGTAAACCAACCAGCAGGCGGCAGTCATCGGAGCCAGTGAAAAATAGGTGTACCATATTCCATTATTTCTCCGGACCACTTCTTCCGGCATGTGTCCGTCTTCTGCTATCTTCGCAAACAAATCGGACTTTATCAACTGCACGTTACGGGCTACCTCTTCTTTATCATCCAAAAGGGAAGCTGCCAGCAAAGAACCGAAACGTCCCCAGTCTGCCCAATTATTTTTATGTACGCGAATTTCATTCACAGCCTTCCGATACACTTGGAATACCCAGGCTTTAAAAGCATCTTTATCCTGAGAATTCCATATCGGCGTGTCCATCATTAACTCTGCCGCCATCAGCAAGGCGGAACCAGAATAACTCATTACCAGGACACCATCATGTTCCGAATACTTCTTATTGGTAGAAGACCAGGCATTCAGAAAATAGCATGCCTTTTGTCCATAGCACTCTTCACCAGATAACTGGTAAGCCAATGCCGAACAATAAGCAGCAAAAGCATCACGCTGTAAAGCCAGTGAATTAGCCCGGTGCTCTTCCGGTTTATCATAGAATCCCGGAACCGCAAAATCTTCTAAAGCATTCTGTGAAACATCCTGTATCGAATCTGCATAATGCATTAACTGGCGGTAAGCCGTAAAATAAGGCTCTTGTTGTTCTTTTATTTTCTTCTTTACGTAAGATATCTGATTCAGTGGATGCATACTGTGGCCGGCATACAAATGTGAACCCAAACAAAGCATACATAAAAATAGTATCAACGATAAAACAGTGTTCTTCATATCCTACATCTTTTTTTATTAGTATTGAAATAGGGTGGGTTGCCGGCTCTTGCATGACAACCCACCACAAAAATACAATCTTCTTACCTACTTAAGAATTAATACCCGGGATTTTGTTCCAATTTTTGGTTCAAACCGATTTGTGTCTGAGGTATTGGCATCAAATCCTTTCCGGTAGGTATCGTTATGCCATATTTCTCTTTGATGTAATTGGCATGCTCTCCCGTTCTTCTCAGTAAGAACCAAAGAGATGTTTCACCAGTAAGTTCATGGCGATATTCATCCATGATTATTTTAAGCATGTCTGTATTGGTAGGCGCCGGTACCTCCACTGCGGGATTCTGCAATTTACCAAAGGCGCGGTCTCTTATTTTTTGCACAATAGCCATTGCGCCATTGCTGTCATTCAGGCGATACAGACATTCCGCTTTACTTAAAAGTACCTGGGCATAACGCATCATCATAATGTTGTCCGGACTCATAAACCAACCTGCACCTCTGGTTCCGCAAACTTCCGGATTACGCCAGTATTTGACTCCATAATATCCGGAACGTGTACCGTCTAACCAGGGCTTTTCTACTGTTCCGCAGGTATTCAGTACATTACCCTCCTCATCCTGATAAAAAGAAGCCGGGATATTACCATTTCCTTTCGTTGCGAAATCTTTCAGCTTCGGATAATCCTGCAGGTCAATCAATGGTGACGGATGTTCATCACCCGGTCCGATAACGGTGGCGTGTCTACGTAAGTCACCATTCTCGAAAGAGTCGTACATCTTTTTGTCGGCATATGCATAAGCAAAACCGGAAATGGCAACCGGCATGCCGAACGAACTGATCCAATGATTGTTTACACCAAAAGCGCCCCAGTTCATAGAACCATATTCCGTAAACTGCACTTCGAAAATTGATTCTTTTCCGTTTCTGTTGGCAATTTCGTGAATATTCAGGAAGTTTTCTTCCAACTGACATTTGCTGTCCAGCTGATTAAATACCTCTACTGCCTCTTTATATTGCTTTAGCCACATCAAAGCATCTCCCTGATATGCCAAGGCCGCTTCTTTAGTTGCACGTCCTCTGTCTGCACTGGCTTGTTCCGCTTTCCATGGGAGCAGGCCTGCCGCTATGTTCATATCCGAGACAACCGATGCAAATACTTCATCCTGTGAATTACGCGGATGTAGACCTTCGTCTTTTACCGTTTCAAGTTCCAGCGGTACGCCGCCAAAATCAACAGCGAGATAGTAATAGAATGCACCTCTCAGGAAATAACATTCGCCAAGCAGTGTGTTAGCTTCTTTTTCACTTAGTACACCGTTATCTTTCATACGCTGTAAGATAGGAATGGCAGCATTGGCTCTGGATATTCCGATATAGTTTCCAACCCAGAAGGTATTTAATGCATCAAAATCAGTCGGTACTTCATACGTATTCCAGAACGTATCCGAACCGTCATTGTGAAAATCCTGAGTAGGGAAGTTGGCGGTAAACCAGATTCCTTTCAGCATATAGTCTACACTGAAGTGGAAAGTAGAGTATACGCCTGTGACTAAAGAGTAACCGTCTTCAGCTTTTAAGAAAAGAGAATTCTCATTGATACCCGATGTATCTTTCTGATCAAGAAAATCTTCGCAGCCGGAATTTACCATTGAAAGCAATCCGAGCAGGAATGAACCGATTATATGTCTTTTTTTCATTGTATTGTAAATTTATAATTTGTCATACAGAAATGTTTCTCCTTAGAATTCAAGATTGAATCCCATGGTGAAAAAGCGTGAGTAAGGATAAATGCCAACATCAACTCCCGAAGCGGTAACGCCGCCGGCAACTCCGGTGGAGCTGCTTATGCTCTGACCTATTTCCGGGTCCATACCTGAATAGCTGGTGATAGTGAAGAGATTCTGCACGCTTGCAAAGATTCTCAGCTTAGAAATACTGGCTTTCTTCAGAATGTTTGCTGGCAATGTATATCCTACTTCAATGTTCTTCAGGCGAAGATAAGAACCGTCTTCCACGAAAGCATCGGATACACGGCTGTTTCCACTCACGTCAGACCATACAGCACGCGGGTATTTGTTGGTCGGATTCGTTTCAGTCCAGCGGTTGTCATAGAATTCTTTGCCGACATTCTGCAAACCGATACTGCCTTCACCTCCCATGCTTATCAAATTGCGCTTAACGAAGTTCAATATCTTATTTCCAACGGAGTAGTTGAAGAATAAATTGAAATCAAAGCCTTTATACTCACCGGAGAGGTTGATACCTCCATAAAATTTCGGAAGCGGGCTACCCAGGGAAACACGGTCGGCATCGGTAATTACGCCATCACTGTTCTGGTCTATAAACTTGCGGTCTCCGGGAGCTGTTCCGGAAGCGATGTACCACACATTGTCGTCTTGGCTCAATTTGCGGGCATTTGCATTTAAGGCATCAATTTCCGCCTGATTCTGAATGATACCGTCTGTCTGGAATCCATAAAATTCTCCGATAGAACCACCTACCTTTGACATACTGAACACGGCCCAGGATGTGTTACCCGTAGTTGGGAAGCCTAATGATTGAAGATTCGCAACGGCATCTTTTCCCGGTGACAATCTTTCAATCTTGTTCTTTACGGTAGTTAAATTCACATTTATGCCATACTTAAAATCGTGACTGTTGTCGCGGTAATCCACGCTGAATTCAAAACCGTTGTTTTTAACGCTACCTACATTACGTGTGGCCTTAGTAAAACCGGTTTGTGCAGGCATCTGGATTTCCAGTAGAAAGTCACTTGATTTCTTGATGTAATAATCGGCTGTAAGCATCAGCTTATTATTGAAGAGTCCCAGGTCTATACCTATATCCGTCTGTTTGGAAGTTTCCCATTTCAGGTTAGGGTTCGGTAAGAAGGACTGAACCATACCGTCGATATAGGTTTTGTCTTGTCCGAATACATATCCATAATTACTGCTGCGCTTACCGGTAGTATAAGATGATTGGTACTGGAACAGACCGATATTTTGGTTACCCGCTTCACCGTAGCTTGCTCTTAACTTAAGGTTGCTGATGAAATCCACATCTTTCAGGAAACTTTCTTCCTTAATGCGCCATGCTGCTGATACGGAAGGGAATACACCCCAGCGATTTCCACGCATAAAGCGGGATGAACCGTCGCGACGGACTGTTCCCGTCAGGATGTAACGTTCGTCAAACTTGTAGGTCAGACGGGCAAATTGTGAAGCCAGAGACCAGGTCTGCTGGTTGCCACTGATGTCGCGCATCGTTTGCAGAGAGCCCAGATTTCTCAGACCATCACTTGATAATCCTTCACCATACACACTCATGTTGCGTGCCGTGTTCTCCTGAATAGATACACCACCCAATACGTCGATGCTATGTTTGCCGAATGTGTTAGAGTAATTCAGGGTGTTTTCCCACAAATACTCAAAACTATTGCTGGCATACTGTCTGTAAGTGGCAAGGCGCGTGGTGGGAACACGGTCGTCGTAAGGATTGAAGTCATAGCCGGAAGAAGCGCCGTAGCTGATACCAAAATTAGTCTTGAACACCAAGCCTTTGAAAGGATTGATTTCCAATGAGGTATTGGCTATCAAATTATGGGATATGTTTTTCTGGTCGTTCGATTTGGAACGTGCATATACGTTCTCGTTATCTCTTACGGCATTGGCATTCTTGTCATAGAAGCCGAATACTCCATTTGCATTTTCCACTTCATCGGTGAGTGGATTACCCGTCATGGTCGGAATCAGTTTGGCCAATCTTCCTACACCGCCCTGTCCGGAACCGAATACGGTCTTATTGTCCGTATATGCATAGCGCAGGCTGGTGGAAGATTTCAACCATTTCAACGGCTTGTAATCCTGTGTCAATGCTATGTTGTATCGTTTGTAATCAGAGAATCTCACTACTCCCTCCTGATTGGTTAATCCCAAAGAGATGGAAGTCTGTACTTTTTCAGAACCTCCCCGCAGACTTAAATTGTAGTTCTGCTTCAATCCGGCACGATACATAAGATCCTGCCAGTCGATGGTACGCAACCCGGAAGGATTAGCCCATGCATCCAGTACCGGAGCATTTTCCTTTTTACTGATTTCCGTAGCCAAGGATGCAAAATCCTGCGCATTCAGCACGTCAAAAGTAGAAGGCTTAAACTGTACGGAAACTGTTGCGTCTACTGACAGTTGCATTTTTTTCGCATTTCCTCTTTTGGTAGTGATGATAACAACGCCATTGGCGGCGCGGCTGCCGTAAATGGCGGCGGCTGATGCATCTTTTAGTACGTCAATGCTCTGTATATCACTCGGATTCAGATTCGAAATGCTCGCACCGGGATAACCATCCACCACATACAGCGGTGAGTTGTCTCCAAATGATCCTACACCGCGTATCAGGATTTGCGCTCCGGCACCGGGTGTTCCGTCATTATTAGTCACCTGCACACCCGACATGCGGCCCTGCATAGCCTGCCCCACATTCACTACCGGCACTTTCTTTATTTCTGCCGCATCGATGGAGCTGATAGAGCCGGTTACATCTCCTCTTTTGGATGTTCCGTATCCTACCACCACTACCTGGTCCAGCGCAATGGAAGCTTCATGCATTACCACGTCAATCACATTGCGTGCGTCTACTCTTATTTCTTGTTTTTCATATCCTATGTACGAAAATACCAGTACGGCATTCTCTGTATTCACTTGTATGGAATAATTTCCTTCAATGTCTGTAATACTGCCTTGTGATGTATTTTTAATATTAACTGCTACACCAATCAGCGGTTCATTTGCCTTATCGACAACCTTGCCCTTTACCGTACGTGTTTGAGCAAACATGACGGAACCACATATAAGCAAAAAGAATGTGGCAATAAATTTTGTTTTCATGCTATTAATCCTTGTTTAATGGATACTATTAGTATTAGAAATTACAAACAAACCATAAAAACCAATATAAAATTCTCATGGTTACTTTTTTTCAGTGTAAAAATGGTTATCTTTGGGCATAATATCAGCTTGCAAACAAATATCCTGTGCTGTAAGTTTTATTATGCAGAGAGCATGGGGAGGTCGGATACCTCATGCTTTCTTCTCCGATTACCATCCTTTTTTATCTTTTCCTCATAAGCCTCCCTTCTTGAATTATTGGGTTAGTAATCATTTATTCTATCACGATAAAGTCTTTTGGCAGCTTCCCAAAATGCTCATAAAAACATTTGGAGAAATAAGAAGGTGTGTTGAAACCTACCAGATAGCACACCTCATTTATCTTGTATTTCCCCGTAGCCAGCAGCTGCGCACTTTGATTCAAACGAATCAGTTTGATATAATCATTTGGCGTCATGCCTACGATATTCTTTATCTTCTTGTGCAGATTGGACCGGCTCATCAGAAACATCTCGGAGAGATTGTCTATAGAGAAATTCTCATTGGTGAGATTATCTAAGATGATAATATTCAGTTTCTCTATGAATTCAGTGTTTCCATTGGGGTCGGCGCTCTTCTGCTTGTAATAATCCAAAGGCGATTTGATAAAATTTTCGCGGATACTGTTACGGTTATTGATGATACTGTTAATCTGTGCACGCAACTGTTCGCTCGAAAAAGGCTTTTCCATATACACATCAGCTCCTGTGTTCAATCCCTCTATCTTGGTAGCCGTATCAGTCCGGGCGGACAATAAGATAAACGGCAGATGCGAGTAAGCCGGATTAGACTTCAAGGCTTTGCAGAGTTCCAGGCCATCCATTTCGGGCATAAGGATATCCGATACTATGATATCAATGTTTTCATTCTCTACCAATTGTAACGCCTCCAAACCGTTTTGGGCTTCGTATACATCCAGATCGTCACTTAAGTAATTACTTAAAAAGCTCCGGAGTTCCTGATTGTCTTCAGCTAACACAATTCTCAGCTTCCCTTCTGCCGGCGATAGTGCCGTTTGCTGCACGGAGATGTCTTCTTTTTCCGGATCCTCTTCTGTAAGCTGTGATATACTGATTGGAAGATCCATAGGGATTGTGAATGTCAATGTGCATCCATGCCCGTAATCGGATGAGGCTGCAATATTCCCTTTATGTTTCATTACCAGCGATTTTGATAATGCCAGCCCTAATCCCGAACCTGTTCTTTGCGCATTATTTTCTATCTGGAAAAATGATTCGAATATCTTCTCTATAAATTCGCTTTTGATACCCGGACCATCATCAGTCACACTGATGCTTAACAGATTATTGTCGGCACTCATACTTATCGTAATTATGCTGTTCGCATATTTCACGGCATTTGAGAGCAAGTTACCGATGACTTTTTCCATCGCTTCCTTATCCACCACACAAACAATATCCTTTTCCGGTTCTTTCAGTCTCAGGTCTATGTTTTTCAGTTTTGCATATTGCACATAGCGTTTATGTATGTTGCGGACAATCTCCGAAATATTCTGTTTGCTGAAACATAGGCGGAACATATCTTCCTCTATTTTCCGGAAATCCAATAACTGGTTTACAAGCTCCAGCAGTCGGTTTGCATTCCGTTTCATTATTTCCAGATTGCTTTTGGTCTGCTGACTTCCGTCACCCGATGAAATGATGTTTTCCAAAGGAGCTACAATCAATGACAGCGGAGTACGTATTTCATGTGCCATATTGGTGAAAAAGTTAATCTTGGTCTCGTATATTTCCTTTTCCTTTTCTACTTTGTATTTATACATCTTATCTTGATTGATAGAATCCAGACGCCTGTTGTATCTGCGGATAAGTAAAGTAAATACGGAGATTGCCAGGATAGCATAAACCAGCAACATCATGTTGGACAGCCAGAAAGGGCGTTTTACGATAACCGTCACCATTATGGGAGCGTCGCACCAAACTCCGTCATTATTGGTTCCTTTCACATAAAAAGTATACTTGCCCGAAGGTATATTCATATAAGCGGCCTTATTGTTGCCGTTGGTCACGTAATGCCAGTCCGTATCGAAGCCTTCAAGCTTGTATGCATATTTGTTCTGTGCAGGTGACAGATAACTCAGACAAACAAAGTCGAAGCTGAAAGCTGCCTGGTTGTATTCGAGTTCTATCTTTTGCGTCATGCTTATAGACTGCTTCAGTGGTGAACCGGCGGCACCTGGAATAACTTCATTTCCTGAAATCTGGAATCCTGTCAGACGTATGGCAGGTTTGTATTCATTATTCTGTATATCTTTCGGGTTGAAGGCGATAAAGCCGTTTGTTCCTCCGAAATAGAGATGATTATTCCTGCCCCGCAAAGAACAGTTCAGATTATAACGCAACTTAATCAAGTCTTCGATATACCTGAATGTAGAGATGGAGCGTGTTTCCGGATCAATTCGCGCCAGACCACCACCGGTGCTTACCCATATACTGCCGTCTGCATCTTCCTGAATGGCATAGATGATATTTGAGGGAAGTCCCCGCTTTTCGGTAAGCACATATTCGAACCTTTTGATTTTCGGGTTAAACAATCCCATTCCTTCTCCCTCTGTCCCTACCCAGATGCGATATCTGGCATCCTGATGGATGCAATTCACATTGTTGCTCATCAATGAGGTGGAGTCTTCCGGAATGTGGGTGAAAGACTCCCAGGTGCCGTCGGCTGCAAGATGAAGCAATCCATGCATATGGGCGGCAAACCAGATGGAACCGTTGTAATCCTCCATGATGGCTTTCACCGGTATGCCTTTCGTGCGTTCCAGACGGTTGATCGTTTTGGTTTCGGCATCTAAACAGTTGACACCTTCGGGAGTTCCGAAGAAAATCTGCCCTTTCGATGATTTAAAGATCACATTCACAATGTTGGATATCAATGGATTGGAACTTCCTGCATCGTTAGAGTAGTGCTTTATAAGAGTGTTGGTGTGTACGTCGACCACGTTGACTCCCTTTCCGTATACGCTGATCCATAATTTGTCATTATCCATCATCAATGCTTGTATATCGTGGTAGTCAATCTGTAAATGAGTAGGCTCAAATGAAATCTTTGCCGGATTAAACAGCATCAACCCTTCATTTTTGGTTCCCACCCATATTTTGTCGGACGACTCTTCCGTAAAATAGCTGATGATACTTTTGGAGGTTTCTGCGCTGGAGCCTGGATAATAGGCAAATTTATTGGCATAAGGAGAATAGTAGTTAACTCCGCCGAAATAAGTCCCTATCCATAGGCCGCCCTCCATATCATGAGCTATGGAAAATATGCTTTTATCTGTGATGTTATCGAATGCCGGCCCTTCATTAATGAAGGAAATGGTTTCCTGGATACAGTCCACTTTAATCAGCCCTGCGTCCGAACCCATCACCAACTCATTGTTAGAGTATGCTGTAATGGCTTTAATATTTAATATTTTGCGATTGGGGAACACAATATTGCTTATTTTCCCTGTCCGGAAGTTGCAGCGGTAGAGTCCGCTGGCAGAAGTTCCCACCCAGATGGTGTTGTCCATATCACAATATAAACTGTAAATAGTGGGGTCTGTCAGGCTTAAATTCTGCTCATGCATAATGGAAGTAAACCTTTCGTCTTTGGGATCGAGGCGGATCAAGCCTCCTCCGTCAGTTCCTATCCAGATGACTCCGTTGTAATCCTGCACCATGCACCAGATATAATTGGAAGCGATATCACCCGGATTCCCTTTGTTTATATAATGCTTTCTGACCTGCAAATCCGGTCCTAACACATAGATGCCTTGTCCGTAGCATCCCAGCCAGATGTTACCGTCCGGATCTTCCATAATATAGTTGATGCTGGTGTCGTCTCCTCCGCGCGAACGATTGTTCAGTCTGACATGATCGAATGTCTCGTTTTCGCGGTTGAACAGATACAATCCTTGTTTGGTGCCTACCAGGAAATGTCCGTGGGAATCTTCTTTCAGGCAATGGATGAAATTGTTGCCTATAGATAAGGAGTCTCCTTGTTGCTTCTTATATATTTTAAAGGAATTACCGTCGAATCGGTTAAGCCCGTCTACTGTTCCGAACCACAGGAAACCTTGCTTATCCTGCATGACGGCCCAGACACTATTATGCGAAAGTCCGTCTTCCACCTGATAATTTCTGTAGAGTGAAGCCCAGGATGGCTGAAGGAACATAAGGATGAATAAGGTAGTAATAAGCTGTTTCATAGTAGTGATTTTAACTGCCCAAAAGTAGCCCTATTTTTAATTCCGGCATGCAAATATCTAATTTTTGCGTGCAAGAATATTGTAAAAAGCCATGATCTCTGATATTGTTGCATACTTTAAGAGGAATCTTGTATCCGTCAATAGTAACTATGGCGTATTTTTGTACAGCGATGAAAGTAACGGATTTATCACCTTAAATATAGCATTCCATGAAGACCAGAACATTGGGCGTATGCCTTCTCTTATTAATTAATGTGTCCTTTATCAAAGGACAGTCTTTAGCAGACAAAGTAGATATGTGGATGGGAACTTACGGGGCCGGACATTGTGTGGTGGGACCTCAGCTTCCGCATGGTTCCGTCAATCCATCTCCACAAACAGCGAATGGCGGACATGCTGGTTATATGCCCGATCAGCCGATACGGGGCTTCGGGCAACTGCACGTTTCTGGAATCGGTTGGGGGCGTTACGGGCAGGTGCTGCTTTCACCGCAGGTTGGATTCAATCCTGGTGAGAAAGGACACGATTCGCCCAAGCAGGATGAAGTGGCATCACCTTATTATTATAAGGTGATGCTGAACAGATATAATATCCAGGCAGAGGTTTCGCCTACACACCATTGCGCCGCCTATCGTTTTACTTTTCCTGAAACGGATCAGGGTAATATCCTGTTAGATATTGCGCATAATATTCCGCAACATATAGTGCCTGAGGTAAAAGGACTTTTTCATGGCGGGGAAATTAATTACCATCCCGAACAACAAATGCTGACCGGATGGGGAGAATACAGCGGTGGCTTTGGAAGCGACGCCCCGTATAAAGTGTATTTTGCTATAAAGACGGATACTCCCCTGAAGGCGGTGAAAATAACGGATAAGGGTGATAAAGCTCTATATGCCCGCTTAGGATTGAAGAAAAATCCGGGAGTGGTTCATCTGAATGTGGGAATATCGCTAAAAAGTATCGATAATGCTTCACGATATTTGTCGGAAGAAATAACCGATGACGGTTTCAATGCCATAAAAGAGAAAGCTAAGACCGCCTGGGACAATACGCTTTCTTCCATTCTAATAAAAGGCGGAAATGAGTCTGAAGAACGATTGTTCTATACAACGCTCTACCACAGTTTTGTCATGCCGAGAGACCGTACCGGTGATAATCCGCATTGGGACAGTACGGCAGCGCACATGGATGATCATTATTGCATTTGGGATACATGGCGTACCAAATATCCACTCATGATTTTGTTGCGTGAAAGCTATGTAGCCCAGACTGTAAATTCATTCATTGACCGGTTTGCACACAATGGTGTCTGTAATCCTACCTTTACCAGTTCGCTGGATTGGACCTCCAAGCAGGGAGGTGATGATGTGGATAACGTAATAGCCGATGCCATCGTGAAAAACGTGAAAGGATTCGATTACGAGAAAGCTTATGTACTTATGAAGTGGAATGCTTACCATGCGCGCAGTAAAGATTATCTGCGATTGGGTTGGGAGCCGGAAACAGGTGGCATCATGTCATGTAGTGCCGGAATAGAGTATGCATACAATGACTTCTGCGCTTCTGAAATAGCCGGAATCATGCGTGATGAAGATACTCGGAGAGAACTCGGTGAGCGTTCCGGCAATTGGAGCCAATTATTCAATCCTTTACTGGAAAGTCATACATATAAAGGTTTTATAGCTCCCCGCAAAGAGAATGGTGAGTGGGTGAACATTGATCCTGCTAAAGCATACGGTTCGTGGGTGGAGTATTTTTATGAAGGGAATTCCTGGACTTACAGCTTGTTTGTTCCACATCAGTTTGACAGATTGATAGAATATTGCGGTGGAAAAACGAATATGATTCAGCGGCTGTCTTATGGGTTTGAGCATAACCTGATCAGTCTGAATAACGAACCTGGCTTTTTATCACCCTTTATTTTTACCCATTGCGGAAGACCGGACTTGACAGCCCGGTATGTATCTCAGATACGAAATAACAATTTCTCTTTACTCAAAGGGTATGCAGATAATGAAGATAGCGGTGCGATGGGGGCTTGGTATGTATTTACCTCCATGGGGTTATTCCCCAATGCCGGACAAGATTTCTATTATCTGCTCCCGCCTGCTTTTACGGATGTGGAACTGACCATGGAAAATGGGAAAAAGATATGTGTGAAGGCTGTGAAGAATACCCCTGATGCCTGTTACATAAAATCAGTATCCATCAATGGTAAAGTGCTGGATAGAGGATGGATCTATCACAGGGAAATAGCAGAAGGGGCTACCCTCATTTATGAACTGACAAATAAAGAAAATGCATGGCATATTCGTGAATAAAAAGAAGAATATCTCTGCCTGCTTAGGGATTGTCAGCGGTTGGGTCGGAACTATTGGCAGTCTGAACCGGGTAAGGAGTATATTATACAAAAATAATAATTAAAATGAGCTAAGAACATGAGAAAGCAACTGAGTTTGTTGTTGGTCAGCATCAGCCTCGGATGGGTAGGTTGTGCGCCTGATAAACAAGCAGACCCTATCCATTTAGACCGACAATTGGAATACTGTGACGTTCAGATAAGGCGGACATTAAATGAGGTCGACCAGGATTCTTGTTTAATGCCCAGAAGCATGGAAGCCAATCAGACAAGTTGGAACATGAGTAATATTTATGATTGGACCAGCGGTTTTTGGCCCGGTATTCTTTGGTATGATTATGAGGCTACGGGTAATGAAGAGATAAAAGCGCAAGCCATCCGTTACACTGAATGTCTGTTCCCATTAGTCACTTCTGCGCATAGTGCCGATCATGATATCGGTTTCCAGATATTCTGTAGCTTCGGCAATGCTTACCGCATGACCGGGAATGAGGAATATAAGGCTGCTATCCTGAAAGGAGCGGAAAAACTGGCAAAGTTATATAATCCGAGAGTGGGCACTATACTTTCGTGGCCCGGTATGGTGAAAAGGATGGGATGGTCCCATAACACCATTATGGATAATATGATGAACCTGGAGATACTTTTCTGGGCTGCCAGGAACGGAGGAGGGCAGGATTTGTATGACATGGCTGTGAAACATGCGGAAACGACTATGAAATACTCGTTTCGTGAAGATGGGGGCAACTACCATGTAGCTGTCTATGACACGATTGACGGACATTTCATAAAAGGAGTGACCAACCAGGGATATGGTGATTCCAGTCTGTGGGCACGCGGACAGGCATGGGCCATTTATGGGTATATGATGGTCTACCGGGAGACGAAGGACAAGACCTTTCTGCGCTTTGCCGAAAAAGTTACGGATCTCTATCTGGAGAACCTGCCCGAAGATTATATTCCATATTGGGACTTTGATGCACCGAGTATGATGAAACAACCTAAAGATGCTTCGGCAGCAGCTATAACGGCTTCTGCGCTGATTGAGTTATCCGAACTGGAAGACACCCCTTCATTGGCATCACGCTATTTGAATGTAGCTGTCCGAATGCTGGAGGAGTTGTCTTCCGAAAGATACCAGTGCCGGGACGCAAAGCCTGCGTTTCTGATGCACAGTACAGGTAATCATCCGGGGGGATACGAGATAGATGCTTCTATTAATTATGCCGATTATTACTACTTGCAGGCATTGCTTAAATATAAGAAAACCAAGGGGGGAATGGCAAACAGTAAGTAGAATAAATAAGTGTCTGATAAACATTTGTTTACAAGAAGTTAATTCCTTGTCGACAAGGAGTTAACTTCTTGTCGACAAGGAATTGACTCTTTGTGTGCAGGGAGTTAAGGATAGCAGAATCCGGGGTGAAATATCGGTTCATTGTGGTGGCTTGAACTTCCATGTCCGAATGTCCTTGGGGGGAGCGTATGATGAATTTTGTTTTATCTGAATCTGAGTTCCTTTTTTCTTGATAGAGGTAGGCTTTTGATAGTTTTTAGGAATTGGTTCTGTTAGTATTTCTATCTCATTTTCCGGTGTGTCAATTACAGAAACCGACAGGCGAATGCTATTGGCTATAGTATTTCCATCGGTACTGCAAAAACTGAGATAAGCTATTAGCTCATCGTCTTGCCAGTCGGAAGGAAGTTGTAGTTCAGCGTGTTGGGAAGAGCGCAGGGCCGTTTTCGTATCATAAACGGCCGTTTCTTTGTCTTTGTTGTATACTAGTAACATAGCTATGTCTGTATTTTCTGCATTCCCCGTACCGCTATTGTCCTGCCAGTTGAAGTACATCTTATTTCCGTTTTGCGCAGCTGTACCTTCAAATATCGGCATTAGGGTCCCCATAGAAACCAATGCTCGGTCAAAGTCAATCCTGATCTCTTTTCCACTACCTGTCACGACCCTTTTCAGTGTGTAGGACATAGCGGAGTTGAAGGCGGATTTATCTTGTGTAAATTCCTTGTAGCCAATGCGTATGAAAGGTTTTATAGCTTTCAGGAAACTGAATGCCGTGGCAAACTTGCCCCGTTGTTCCTGCTGCTTCGGTGTGCGCGGATTGCTGACTTTGGCAGCCCGTGCGCGTATATAGTAGTTTGATTTCCAGCGGAATCCTACTATCGGTCCCACTTTGCCGGAGAAACCTCCGAGAATGCCTTGATTGATTGTGCCCATGATGTTCAGTTTCTTAAGTTGTTCTTTTTGTTATTGTGTAAAGGTATGGAAAAACTTTTTTCTTATTCCGAATTACGTGATTTTTGCGTTCATTTGCTTCATTTTGCATAGTTAATTATCGGATGTTCTTCACTGTGCTATAACTGATCCTCTTTATACCTGGGATGGACTTGCTCCGTATCAAGACCGTACATTCTTCGCTCAGAGGTACCTCTGAGTGGAGAATGTACGGAGCAAGTGCATCCCGGGTATAGTGCGGTTGGGTATGAAATAGAGGTTTGAATCTGCAGAAATTGCTGTGTGGTGTAAATGCTCCTTGTAATGCTTTGTGTTTAATTTTAATTGAGTAGTTTTGTAAGGTAAAACGTATATTTATATTATGAAACACTATAAACTGATATGCTATATCTTGGGAGGAGCGTTATTCTTTTCTCTGGGGACTCTTATTTATAGAGGCTATGAGAGTGGGTTGGAGGGGCGTGAACGCTGTAAGCAAAAGGCAGAAGCTTCATTGAAATCTGCTGCAGAGCTTTGGGTGAATCGGGAGTTTGATAAACTTGGAATTCCGTATTCTTTTAGCGGAGGTGAGGAGAAAGTGAAAAGTAAGAAACGTCGTATGGTGCTAGCTGAAGGAGAAATGGTGGTGGAAGTTGATTCGTTGAAGGAAAGAAAACTATTGATTACTTCATGGGTGTTAAGTTCAAAGGCTCGTATATTATTATTGTTGGATACACCCTCTGTTGATCTTTTGAATGAGTTGTGGCAAAAAGATATAGACGGTAAACAATCATATTGTTCTTCTGCTCTCGTGTTGCAGTCAGAACTGCCGAGTGATAGAAAAGGAGAAAGGTTTACGACTGGTGATTCAAGACTGATGACTGATAAGTTCAAGTTAGGAACTTACTATTTAGATGATATGTATTTTCTTGAATTGACGGCTTATCTTTCAGTTCCGTCTCCTTGGTTCTATGCCGATTGGAGAAAGAATGGGGTTATAGCTTGTTTTACTATTGCTGCCCTTTGTTTGTGTGCATTTATCCTGCTCTTTTTGCATAACCGGAAAAAAGAGGATAACGATGAAGTGAATAGCTCGGATGATGTTGTGTTATACATTTCTGAAAAGAAATATAAAATAGGTGGAGTTATTTTTGATGAGGAAGCGTGTACGCTTACTTTTGAAGATAAAGTGGTGAATTGTACAGGGCAAGCTTATAAGCTGCTATCTGCATTTATTCATACGAAGAATCATTTCTTATCAAACGACCGGGTTGTTGCGATTTGTGGCTGGTGTCCTCAACATACCGGTATTGATGGTAAAAGAAGAGTGACCATAAGCCATCTTAGGACGTTGCTTGACAGTGAAAAGTCGCATGTGAAAATAGAATCCGGTAAAAATAAGCAAAATGAGTTAGGCTTTTATTTGTTTGTTGAAAAAAGATAAGTGATTTATTATCAGCTTAAAAGAGGGGCGTAAGAATTTTCTTACGCCTTTTTTAACCCCTGTAAACGCGTTTTGAATCTATTCATTTTTTACATTTGTCGGCGTAATAATCATTGATGGAAAATATAATAGTTAAATGAAAAACAATATGAAAAAGATTCTGGTATTTATGGGAGTTGTGGCTATTGCAATGGGTGGGTATGTTTACAGTAAACAGTCATCTGTAAAAATGTCCTCTCTGCTATTAGAGAATATTGAAGCTTTGGCAGATACTGAAAATACTAATATTATTTGTTTTGGAACGGGTTCGGTTGATTGTCCATTTAATCACGATAAAGTCTATTCTTATGCCACTCCGTATCGCTCATATTATTAGTATTGCATATATCTTTCTTTTCATTTCCTGTACTTCAGAGTCAGTTATTTCCGGTAAAAAGGACTATACTGATTTTCCGCAGGAACAAGAATTGAAGGCAAAAACAATACTGCTGGATACAGCCTTATTCCGCTATCCTTTTAGGTTGCATATCGGAGATAGAAAGGCGGTAGTACTTGATTTGCATGGAACAGATTATTTTTTTCATGCATTCAGTTACCCTGATTTCCGTTACCTGTCTTCTTTCGGGAAGCGTGGAGATGCACCGCAGGACATGCTTTCTGCTGAAAATTGCCGATGGAATGGGGCTTTTTTGTGGACATTGGATGCTAATAAGTCAGAATTAACAAGGTTTGAGTTTGCTTTATCCGGTGATTCACTGCTTCGTCAGGAAGCGGTGAGTCTGGATAGAGATATTCTTAGGGCACTCGATTTTGTGATGTGTGAGGACTCTACCTTTATCATTCCCGATTATTCGGGTGATAGTCGCTTTTGCAAAGTATGCAGAGATGGAAAATTGATGTATAAGTTTGGCGCTATTCCTACTGTCAATGAAGATGCTTTACAGAGTGCCCGTCCGGCTTTGGCGCAAGCATGGCGTAGTTTTATAGATTACAATCCCCGAAATGGAATACTTGCTGTTGCCACTCAGTTGGGTGAAGTACTCGAAATTTATAATCTGAAAGACAGTACGCATGTTGTATGCATGGGGCCTCATGGTGAGCCGGAATTTCAGGTATCTGGAGGCTATGGTATTCCTACGGGTATTATGGGATTTAGTGATGTGCAGGTGACGGATCGAGCCATTTATACAGTCTTTCATGGGCGTTCATTCAAGGATATAGCACGAGATGTGCAGAATGGCGTTAATCACTTGGACGGTGGACAATATATCTATGTATTTAGTCTGACAGGTGAACCATTAAAGAAATATATATTAGACCATTACATTTGTGGTATATTGGTAGATGAACAACGTGGAGTTATTTATGCTACGGATGTGAATCGGGATGAACCTATATTAGAATATAGCGTAAAAACTATATAGAGTGATAAAGCTTATTAAAAGGAGCAGACGGTAAACGACTTATTGCTGCAATAGAATACAAGCACATGTAATGACATGATCAAGTCTCTTGCTGAAACAGTTTAAATTAAGCAGAGAAGTCTTTCATTTGAAGGATGGAGGACTTCTCAAAAACTATAAATGCTATGAAGATATTCTTTTATATTTTTATTACTATGTTGCTTTTTGCTTGCTCTAATGAAAAGACGAATGGAGCAGTAGAAGTGCAAAAAATTGATTTATCAGATTTATCATTTAATTCGTCCTTGAAGTTGTCAAGCTTTGCTGAGTCTGTTGAGGTTATACCATTAGAAACTACTTCGCAAAGTCTGATTGGTGAAATTAGGAAGATATATTATCGAAATGGACGTTACTATATGTTGGTGACGAGTGGATTGAGTAATGCTAGAGCCTTAGTGTTCTCTGAGCAAGGCAAATTTCTTTGTGAACTGGATTGTGTTGGACAAGGTAAAGGGGAATATGTAGAAATGGGAACTTTCGCATTAATGCCTAATGCTGATTTAAAAGTTTTGGGTTGGGGGAAAGCTGTTACTTACGATTCTGTAGGTCATTATTTATATGAATCTCCTATGCCTTATTATGCGGGTGATGTCGTGACGTTTTCAAATGGTTCCTATATAATGAGATATACCAATTTAGGAGGAGAGGCAAATAAAGTGTTACGTAGTTTTACAGAAGAAGATGAAGAGATTTCATCATTCTTAGAACTTTCTCCTATTGAAAAAACGAAAATGAGATATTATCTTAATTGGAATGCTTTTTCATCTAATGCAGGGAAGCACTACTTTACATATTGTTATTGTGATACAATTTATTTGTTAGATATAAATAAAGTCACTCCTGCTTTTTATTTAGATTTTGGGAAATATAAAGTGGACTATAGTGAAGTAGAACCTAATGATGGGGTGGTTGCTATAAATAAAAAATTGTCACGTAAAGAATATGTTTCACTTTGGGAATTTCAGGTCTGTTCTGATTTCTTGATGCTTGGTTTGGGCTTTAATGAAAAAACTAGTTTGTGTTTTTATTCATTGAAAACAGGTAAAATCATGAATGGGGTTAATATTGTGGATGATATGTATTTAAAAAATAATATTCTAAAATTGAAATATACTAATCTCCCTCATATTGTAATCGATGATTACTTGTATGCACCAATAAGTCCTACTGTTCTTATTAATGGATATACAAACAGTAAGCAATCAATGTCTTTACAAGAATGGGATGATTTCAAACAAAAGCATGCTCTTTTGGTGGATTTATGTGAAAATATATCCGAAGAAGATAATCCGGTTTTGTTAAAGATTAAGTTAAAAAGAATGGCGCAATGAAGCGGTATGTACTTTTAATCTTGTTTTTGGTTTTGACTTTGTTTCAACTTTTTGCAGATAGTGAACTTGAATAAAAATGTGACTGATTTATACCGTTTTTCATGGACGTTCATTCAAAGAAATAGCACGGAATGCGCAGAATGGTGTTAGTCACTTGGATGGTGGGCAATATATCTATGTGTTTAGTTTGACAGGTGAACCATTAAATATATATTAGACCATTACATTTGTGGTATATTGGTAGATGAACAACGTGAAGTTATTTATGCTACGGATGTGAATCGGGATGAACCTATATTAGAATATAGCGTAAAAACTATATAGAGTGATAAAGCTTATTAAAAGGAGCAGACGGTAAACGACTTGTTGCTGCAATAGACTATCGAATGCTCCGTAACTCCTAAAATTTAGAAGCCTGGCGAAGATACAAATTTTTAATGAAAAACGGAAACTGGTTTCAGCTGTGACGATAGCGCAGTGTGAAATATGTTCTAATGAGATATTTATATCTTAATTTTCGACTGCACATGAAGTGTGCTTGATGTTAGTCTTTGAATAAACCCTTATTTAAAATCATTTGTAAGGATGAAAAAATATGTAAAACTAACAATTCTTGCGGTGTTTGCTGCCATTGTGGGATATAATGTTTATTCTGCACAATCAACTGTTACAATTTCAGATTTGGCATTGTCTAATGTTGAGGCATTAGCTGATGGATCTGAAGGAGGCGGCATAACTTGTTCTCGTACTTGTAGTGATGGTATTGGCCAATGCTATAGGTTGTACGATGCATGGGGAAATTGCCACTTTAGTGGTTATCAATCAGACCATTGTACTTGCTAAAAGCTTATGCCAGAATTGTCATTGCCAAATGATAATTCTGGCATTCTATCATTTAAATTTTTAAAATAGTTATTATGAAATATCTTTTTATTTTTTGTACGTTGTTTTTGCTTTTTTTATCTTGCAATGAAGTAAAAGACAAGAATGGAGTTATTCTGAGAGTCTCTCTTGATGAACAAGAAGCTTCTATTATGGAGATATTCAAGAGAATAGATATTATTCCTTTAGAAACGACAGATTCTTGTTTGCTGATTTGGCCGGATAAAGCATTATATGTAGATAGTTGTTTCATGATTTTTGATTCTAAAAATCCTGCATTATTTTGCTTTGATAAGAATGGAAAATTCATACGAAAGATAGGACGAAAAGGAAGTGGTCCTGAAGAGTATGTAGATGTTTATGATGCTATTTATGATGATGATAATGGATGTATAAGTTTCCTGTCTCCTTTTGGAGAATTATTTTCTTATATTCCTGATGGGAAATTTGTAGGGAGGAAAAGATTGCCACAGAAAGTAAATTACCAGTCTCTTGAAGAAACTCATGGTCTTTATGTAACTTGGACATTGCCTGTGTCTGATAAAGACTTTGGCATAAGTTTAATTTCAAAAGATTCGTTGCAATGCGTTAAGGAGGATTGGCAAGGTAACAGAAATTTAGCTTCTTTGTATCCTAAATGTTTTTATAAATATGGAGATGAAATATCTTTTTTTAGATCTTTTGATAGGAATGTTTATAAAGTGAGCAAAGAAAAAATGTCCATATTATATAGATGGGACTTTGGAAAAGATAATTATGACATGGAGGATTTTGGAATATCCATGAAAACAGCTAAAGGAGAGGCGGAATTTTCTTTATTGATAGATAAATTGAGGAATGGCACAATACCTTATCTCTTTAGTAGCCAGAAACAAACGAATAAGTACTATTATGCTCAATTGATTTTCGGCTTCAATCCGCATAATACTTATCATATTTTTTATAGGAAATTAGATGGGAAAAGTTATTTCTTTAAGAGAACCGTTGAAGGGCTGAATTTAAATCCTATATACTCTAATAATGAATTTATGTTATGTTTAGCCTATAAAAATGACTTGGAAAAATGCAGAAAAATATTGCAGATAGAAGATTGCGCTAAATTAGATAAAATGTGTGAGGATGATAACCCATGTCTGATAAAATGCTATTATTAAATGAAAGTAAAGATTATTGTATATTGTGTGTTGGCATTGATCTTACTCTCTTGTTCAGGGAGTAGGGATAACTCGACAGAAAAACTTATAGTAGAATGGGAAGGTAAAGAAATTATTTTTCCAGAGAAAACTCAATTTGCTTTGTATGGTAAAGATTTTGCTTTTGATACAATACCTGATGCTGAATTTAAGATTATAACATATGTTGATTCAATAGGTTGTGCAAGTTGTAAATTAAGATTGCCTTCTTGGATTGACTTTATTGCTCAGTTGGATACAATGAAGTTAAATGTCCCAATTTTATTTTTCTTACATCCTTTTAATTCAAGAGAGCTAAAGGCTATATTGAGGCGTGATAATTTTAATTATCCAGTTTGTATGGATACTAAAGATGAACTTAATAAGTTAAATCATTTTCCTCAGGATTTCCATTTTCAAACCTTTTTACTTAATAGAAATAATGAAGTTTTGGCAATTGGCAATCCTGTACACAACTATAGAATAAAAGAATTATATTTAAAAATACTTTTAAAAGGTGATTTAGAGGATAAAACTAGCGATCAAACGACTGTTGAAGTGGCTAATTCAACAGTAAATTTAGGGCGTTTAAAAAAAGAGCAAGAGAAAGATACTGTTATTTATATTAAAAATGTAGGACCTAATAAATTGGTCATTTTAGATATTATTGCTTCATGTGGTTGTACGATAGTGGAGTGCGACCGAGTTCCTGTGGCTCAAGGAGAAAAATTAGCTCTCAAAATAGTTTATAAGCCAGATAATAAAGGATACTTTAATAAGTCTATAAATTTATATTGTAATGTACCATCTTCTCCTATAAGTTTGCAAGTATTAGGGAATGTTGAATGAAACCGTTGAAAGTATATGAGTTGGATTATTGCGAAAAAATGTATAAAAACACAATGAAATAGGAATAAAAATGTCTTCCCTGCTGAAGAAACCATAGGTCAGAGGGCAAAGCAATGCTGTTTTCAATCATTTGTATTGTATGTATTATAGATTTTATATGTGATAATGGTTTAATTAGTGAATAAATAGTAATGTATTTCTATAAATGCTCGTGGGTAATATTTGTTTGCTGTATTTTCTTTTCTTGTACAAACCATATGCAAGAGAGAATACAATGCACCTTGCAACAGGCAGGAGTGAATAGCTGTGAACTAAAGAGTGTATTAGATCATTATCAAAATCAACCCGAAAAGTTGAAAGCCGCTCGCTTTTTGATTGCAAATATGCCTGCTCACCGGACGTATGTAGGAAAGGAGATAGACAGCCTGAAGCGAATGAAAAAGGAAAGCATTCAGAAAGGACGTATTAGTGATGAAATCGTTGCACATTGGAAATCTTTCGATTATAGCTCTTTGCAAGTGGTGAAGGATATAGATGTGATAAAAGCGGATATCTTAATTGAAAATATTGACTTGGCTTTTGAGGCATGGGAAAAACGCTCTTGGAGCAAGCAATATAGTTTTGAGGATTTTTGTGAATATGTTCTTCCATATAGGATAGGGGACGAACCTTTAGAGAAATGGAGACGAATATATTATGAACGTTATTCTCCTGTGCTTGATTCTCTATATCAGGGGAACGATGTGGTAGAGGCTGCGCGTGTGATGGCTAATTATCTGAAAGAAGAGGGCTTTACTAATCATACGGATTTTAATTTGCCTCATTTAGGAGCATTGTTTTTGTTGGAAAACCGAGTGGGCTACTGTCGGGATAATTGTGATATTGCTACCTATGTAATGCGTTCATTGGGCATCCCAATAACAATGGATTTTTATGAAATGTCTCCCAGTTACAATAGCCGCCATTTCTGGAGTGCGTTGATAGATACGACCGGACTTGTTGTACCTTTCAATTATATAGAGCGTGAGATAGTACGCGAACCGCAGGATGAACGAAAAAAAGGAAAGGTATATAGAACCTGTTATGGAATACAACCGGAAAAGTACTCCGGACTCTATAGTGACAAGGAAGTTCCTGCTTTCTTTAGGCGTCCTTTTATGAAAGATGCCAGTGATGAGTATTTCCCGGAGAGTAACGTCAAGTTGGAAAGTGATGAAACTATTGATGATCATTGGGGGTATTTGTGTGTATTTACAGGGACAGAATTGCAGCCGATAGATATTTCTGAATTTCATGGAAAGAAGATTGAGTTTGCCAACGTGGAACCTGGCCTGATTTATTTTCCTGCATTTCGAAAAGCTGGGAAAATGCAGGCATTTAACTATCCTTTTTTGCTGAAAGAGGATTCAATAGAATATTTTATTCCTGATACTACCAGAAAACGTTGCGTAGTATTGACGCGAAAATACCCGATAGGAAGAAATCCTATGTTTTTAGGAACTGCTGTTGGAGTAAAAATAGAAGGGGCTAATCGTAAGGATTTTCGGGATGCAGAATTGCTATGCCAAGTTGTGGACACTCCAAAAATAAATTATAATATACTATTCCCAACTGTACAGAAGAAATTCAGGTATGTGCGCTATTCTGCTCCGGAGGAAAAACAAATACAAGTTGGAGAATGGTATATGTATGGCATAGATACAGAAACAGCGATAGCACCGGAGAAGATTTGGGCTAATCATCCTTTGAGTGATATACATAAGAAAATTCTAAGTTTATTGACTGATGATGACTGGAGTTCTTTTTATATGTCAGCAGTAAAGGGAGAACAACTTATATTTGATTTGGGTATTCCACAAATTCTAAATCACTTTATTTTGATTCCCCGCAATGACGATAATTATATCCATTTGGGGGATCGGTATGAATTGTTCTATCATGGTGGAATCAAAGGCTGGATATCTTTAGGAAAGCAGATAGCAGAAGGTACGGAACTTTATTATGAGGGAGTACCTGATGGTGCTTTGCTTTGGCTTCATAATCATACTCGTGGAAAAGAAGAACGATGCTTTTATATGAAAGATGGGAAGCAACTTTTTATATAATTCGGAATGGCAATAAGAGGCATATCCTTGAAGAAAATCGTAGATAAAGGGATTAATCTCTTTCTCTGGTTGTGTGGAATTGTTGTGTTATGGCTGCTGATACAGATCTTTTGCATGACTTCATTTCATATACCAAGTGATTCGATGGAGCCGGAACTATTGGCTGGTGATGTGATACTGGTGGATAAATTGGTGTATGGAGCAAGATTGTTCAATGTGATGGAAGCCGTTGCAGGAAAGCAGGTGGAGATAAAACGTTTGCCGGGAATAGGTGGAATCAAAAGGAATGATGTGATCGTCTTTAATTATCCTTGTCCTAAGAAGTGGAAACAGATTGAGATGGATGTGATGCAGTATTATGTGAAACGATGTATTGCGCTACCGGGAGATACGTTCTGTATTGTAGACGGACGTTATAAGGTGAATGGCTATGCTGGAACGTTGGGGTGTGTGGATGCGCAGGATAAGTTTATGGCGCTGATAAGAGAGCAGGCGCTTGCTGACGATGCAACTGGGGTGAGGGCATATCCCGGAGATTCCCTGATAGGGTGGACTGTGAAAGAGTTTGGACCTTTGTATATTCCTAAATCTGGTGATATTGTTCCGATGGATTATTGGTCTGCTAAACTTTACAAGAATATGGTGGAATGGGAGCAGAAAAAGAATCTTCGGTATGAAGCGGGGAATATATATTTAGGTGATAGCCTCATTGCTGAATATCGTTTTTTAAAAAACTATTATTTCATGGCTGGAGATAGAGCTGAAAACTCAAAAGATTCCCGTTATTGGGGGCTATTGCCAGAAGAATATATTGTTGGAAAGGCTGTCAGGATATGGAAATCAGTGGATAAGAGGACGGATAGAGTGCGGTGGAATAGGATATTCAAAAAGATAGAATAATGATAGGATGGACACATAAAATGAGAGAGGCTACAGTTGTTTTGCTACAGTTTGTAGCTGTTTGTTCACTGCTGAGTATGGTATGTGCGACAACTCCTGAATTGCCTGCGGGAGAAACCATCGGCCAGTGGGTGTGGTTTGGGAAAGCCGTAATGCTTTCGGCGGGATGTATAATCGTTTCTTGTCTGCTACAGCTCTTAGGAAAAACTTCCTGGACAGATGTTTTGTGTTTCCGGCATTTCTTTGTTCATGTGGCTTGGAGCCTGGTATTGTTAGGGACAATTGAAGCCGTTTGGGGCTTGCGGCAATTATATGGATTTTCTTTTTCCGGTCATTCACGGTATGCACTTACAGGCTCTTTCTTCAACCCCGGTCCGTATGGGGGATATTTAGCGATGATATTACCTGTTTGCCTGCATTTGTATTTACGTGCCTGTGAGTGGAAAAGCACAGATGTTCTTCATAAAATAGTAAAAGTGACGGCAGGGCTTGCCGGTATTCTGATCTTATGTGTACTACCGGCCACAATGAGCCGTTCTGCCTGGATTGCTGCTGCGATAAGCTGTGCCTGGGTGGCATATATGCATCGTGACAGACGTAAGTGGGGCGTATTGTGGCGGAGATATAAGAAACGTTACCTTACATGGGGAGTGGTCGGGCTTTTTGTTCTGATATTAGGAGGTGCTGGTATTTTCTTTTTGAAGCCTGACTCTGCTATGGGACGTCTGTTTATGTGGAAAATTACTTGTAAAGCTATCGTAGAACATCCTTGGGGATGTTATGACGGATTTGCTTATGCCTATGGTGAAGCGCAGGAAAAATACTTTGGTAGCGGAGACTATACAGCTTGGGAAGAACGTGTGGCCGGAAGTCCGGAATATGCTTTCAATGAATATCTGGAACTGGCGTTAACAGCCGGAGTTATGATTTGTGTCATGTTCCTCTTGACTATTGGGATAGTTCTGTGGTTAGGGACAAAATGGGGGCGTTATGAAATTTGCGGAGCACTCATATCCTTGCTTGTTTTCTCTTTTTCTTCTTATCCCATGTCTTTTCCGGTTTTCGTGGTAACCGGTATATGTCTGCTGTTTGCTTGTGGAGCCGGTGATGTGGGCGGAAAAATTCTTATTTGCAGCGCTTGTGCACTGATATGGGTAGTGGGGCTTAACGGTAAATGGCAACGGGAGGAAGATGCATGCCGGGATTGGGTGTATGCGAGGATGATTTATCATCAGGGAAATTATACTGCTGCCAATGAGGCTTACCGTAAGCTCTACCCGCAGTTGGAAGAAAGGGGGGGATTCTTGTTTGAATATGGGCATAGTTTGCATAAGTCCGGTCGTTATGATCAATCTAATTTGCTTCTGGAACAGGCTGTCTTATATAGTGCTGATCCAATGGTATTGAATATTATAGGTAAGAATTATCAGGAAATGCAATACTATGAAAAGGCTGAAACTTATTACCTGGCATCGGTCCGCCGGTTGCCGGGGCGGATTTATCCCTACTACCTGCTGGCAAAACTCTATGCGGAACCGGGCTATCGGAATAGGGAGAAGTTTGAGAAGATGCAACGGATTGTATTGACTAAAGAGCCGAAAGTGCATTCCACCGCTATCAGGGAAATGAGGGGCGAAGTGGAAAAGATAGGGAACGACTGGTGTAATACGAAGATTGAATAGGTTAATATGATATAACATGGTGGATATGGATACGTATAAGGATAGTTGGAATGCTTGTCTGCTGTACCGCAATAAACAGTTGACAAAACAATTGAAGGATTACCAGAAAGCTTCGGCATTAGCCGGATGTTCTTCTTCTTTGATTGTGGCAATGGGGCAGTTGCTGTGTCTTCATCAAAAACCTGCTTATGGTATAGTCAAGGATGAGGCTGAATGGAGGGATCTGTTTATCGTCATAGACTTGTTTTATGGTGGGTGCCTGTCAGAAGAATTGGTACCATTTAGTTTAAGTGTCCAAGAGTTGAGATTGTGTTATCTGGTACGTGCTCACTTAGATAATAAGACAATTGCTCTTCTTTTTAATATAGTTCCCCGGTCTGTATTGAAAGCTAAACAGCGTATAAAAAATAAGTTAGATTTAGCTGCTACGGATAGTTTGGATAAGTATATACAACAATATTGATTTTAATTTTTGCATCAAGTGTTAGCCTGAATATAGTGATAGTAAAAAATCCCCCTTCCCCGTTTTACCGGCAAAAGGAGGATTTCACTTAAAATTATGATGGACAATTTATTTCAAGTCTCTCAGTTCCCAGCCCAGTGCACTGGCACCTAAAACAGCTGCATCAGAGTCCTTCAACTCAGACATCAACAATTTGGCTTTACCTTTATAGATATTCAGCACATTGTCATCGATAGCTTTCTGGATAGGTTTGAAGATATAATCTCCGGATTTGGCCAATCCGCCAAACAGGATGATAGCTTCGGGGCTTGAGAAAGCGATAGCATCAGCAATGGACTCGCCCAAAATGGTACCCGTGAAATTGAAAATATCCTGTGCTAATTTATCACCTTGAACGGCAGCGTCGTATACGTCCTTGGAAGTAATGTTCTCTGCAGGGATAGAACGGAGCAGGCTTGGTTCGGTACGTGCAGTCAGGAATTCGCGGGCTGTACGTGCTACACCGGTAGCTGAACAGTAAGTTTCCAGACAGCCATGACGTCCGCATCCGCAAAGGCGACCGTTTTCGCGACGAATAATAGTATGGCCCAATTCTCCGGCAAAACCGTCGTGGCCATAAACCATCTGACCGTTGATAACGATACCGCTACCTACGCCTGTACCCAGAGTAATCATGATAAAATCTTTCATACCACGTGCAGCGCCATAAGTCATTTCACCGATAGCTGCGGCGTTAGCGTCGTTAGTCAATGCAGTAGGTATACCCAGACGCTCCTCGAACATGGCTGCCAAAGGTATTACACCTTTCCACGGCAAGTTGGGGGCAAATTCGATAGTACCGCTGTAGTAGTTACCATTGGGAGCACCGATACCGATACCTTTGATTTTATCTACACCGCCATTAGCGATAATCAAAGGCAACAGATTCTTGCAGACTGCATCTACATAATCATCTGCTTGATCGTGAGCGCCGGTTTTGATGGAACCGCTTGCAATAATAGTTCCGCGTGCATCCACAATACCAAAGACGGTGTTTGTTCCGCCTATGTCAATACCTACTACGTAGGGTTTTTCCATGCTTGAATTCATGATATTAATGTTTTGTTTAAAGGGTTAGTTAATTAGTATTATGGTTACAAATTACACAAAGAAAAACGACACTTCAAAATCTTTTTGAAAAAAAGTTCACCCTCTTTGCAACTTTTCGTAACATAGCTGCGTCTAATAGTGAAAATTAATAAGAAAACAGACTAAAACAGAGGTATACGTGATACAACTGAAAGACATTAACAAGACCTACAACAACGGAGCACCCTTGCATGTGCTCAAAGGCATCAACCTCGATATCAAGCGGGGTGAGTTTGTTTCCATCATGGGAGCTTCGGGTTCCGGTAAATCCACCTTACTTAATATATTGGGTATTTTGGATAACTATGATACCGGTGAGTATTATCTGAACGGTACGCTGATCAAAAACCTCAGTGAGACTAAAGCGGCTGAATACCGGAATCGTATGATCGGGTTCATCTTTCAGTCGTTTAACTTGATTTCCTTTAAAAATGCAGTAGAGAATGTGGCGCTTCCGCTTTTCTATCAGGGAGTAAGTCGCCGCAAGCGCAACGCCATGGCACTGGAATATCTGGACCGCCTGGGATTGAAGGACTGGGCGCATCACATGCCGAATGAAATGTCCGGCGGACAGAAACAGCGTGTTGCCATTGCCCGTGCTCTTATAACGCAGCCTCAGATTATCTTGGCTGATGAGCCGACCGGCGCTCTTGATAGTAAGACTTCTGTGGAAGTTATGCAGATCCTTAAAGATTTGCACAGGACAGGTATGACGATTGTTGTGGTTACCCATGAAAGCGGTGTAGCTAATCAAACGGATAAGATTATTCATATCAAGGATGGTATTATCGGCAGCATTGAAGAAAATCTGAATCATGACGCTTCTCCGTTTGGAAAAGACGGAATCATGAAATAATGGAAGAATCCTTAATTTTTTAATTAATCCAACTATGTTTGATATTTGGCAAGAAATATACGGAACCATCAAGCGGAATAAGTTGCGTACATTCCTCACAGGGTTTGCCGTGGCATGGGGCATCTTTATGCTGATAGTGCTGCTGGGTGCCGGAAACGGTATCATCCATGCTTTCGACCAGTCGTCCTCAGAACGTGCATTGAACTCTATTCGCATTTTCCCGGGATGGACTTCCAAGCCTTATGCAGGGTTGAAAGAAGGACGCCGCGTTCGTCTGGAGAACAATGACCTGGAAGCTACTGAAAAGTATTTCCCCGATTATGTAATTAGTGCCGGCGCTACTGTGCGGCAGAGCAATGTAAACGTAAGTTTCGGGCAGGAATATGTAAATATCTCCCTGATGGGAGTGCATCCTAACTATACGGAGGTGGAAACTGTGAAAACTGCGGACGGGCGTTTTATTAATCAGAATGACTTGAAAGAACGCCGGAAGGTTATAGTTATACATAAGAAGACTGCTGAAATTCTATTCGATAAAACTCATACCGAGCCTATCGGGCAGTTTGTCAATGCAAGTGGTGTAGCATATCAGGTGGTAGGTATTTATAATGACCAGGGAGATCGTGAAGCCAGTGAGGCTTACATCCCGTTTTCCACTTTACAGACTATCTATAATAAAGGCGAACAGCTGAATAATATCATTTTCACTACTAAGAATCTGGAAACAATAGAGAGTAATGAGCTTTTTGAGGCTAATTATCGCAAGGTGATCGGCGCCAACCGTCGTTTTGATCCTCAGGATAACAGTGCTATCTGGATATGGAACCGTTTCACTGATTATATGCGGACACAAAATGCAATGGGAATGCTTCGCACAGCTATCTGGGTGATTGGTATTTTCACATTGTTGAGCGGAATAGTCGGGGTTTCGAACATCATGTTGATTACGGTGAAAGAACGTACTCGCGAGTTTGGCATCCGGAAGGCACTTGGAGCGAAGCCATTGTCTATTCTCTGGCTGATTATTGTGGAGAGTGTCACTATTACTACTTTGTTCGGATACATAGGTATGGTGGCCGGTATTGCCGTCACGGAGTGGATGAATTCAGCCTTCGGCAACCAGACTATGGATGCGGGTATGTTCCAGCAAACCATGTTCTCGAATCCGACCGTAGATTTGGGGATTGCCATTCAGGCTACGCTTACCTTGATTATCGCAGGCACGTTGGCAGGATTCTTTCCTGCAAAAAAAGCGGTGAGTATCAGTCCGATAGAAGCATTGAGAGCGGATTAAGTCGAACGTAAATCGTAAATAGAAATTATGAGAATAGATATAGACTCTTGTGAGGAAATCCTCATCACGATTACAAGAAACAAGACGCGAAGTTTGCTGACGGCATTCGGTGTATTCTGGGGTATCTTCATGTTGGTGGCACTCATCGGTGGCGGACAGGGAATGCAGCAGGCTATGAGTTCCCAGTTTGAAGGCTTTGCCACGAACTCGGCTTTTCTGGTTTCGCAGAAGACGGGAGAAGCGTATAAAGGTTTCCGGAAAGGACGCTGGTGGGACCTGGAACTTTCTGATATAGAGCGCTTGCGTCATGGAGTGGATGAAATAGATGTCATCACCCCTTCCATCGCTTATTGGGGAAGAACGGCTATACACGGAGATAAGAAATATGATTGTAGTGTAAAGGGATTGTATCCTGAGTATGAGCATATAGAACATCAGGAAATGGCTTATGGACGCTTCATCAATGATGTGGATATTAAGGAAGCACGCAAAGTTTGCGTAATCGGTAAGCGTGTGTATGAAAGTTTATTCCGTCCGGGAGAGGATCCTTGTGGAAAGTATATCCGGGTAGATGGCATTTACTATCAGGTTATCGGCATGTGCTCGTCCGAGGGTAACATGAATATCCAGGGACAAGCTTCGGAGGCTGTTACTTTGCCTTATACTACCATGAAGCAGGCCTATAATCTGGGTAACCGGATACATGTGGTGTGTTTCACTGTGAAACCGGGTATTAAGGTGACGGATATTCAGGACAAAGTGGAACGCATTGTAAAGGCGGCTCATTACATATCTCCGGATGATAAGCAGGCGGTGATGATGCTGAATGCGGAAGCCATGTTCTCTATGGTGGATAATCTGATGTCTGGGACTCGTATTCTGATTTGGATGGTAGGTTTGGGAACTTTGTTTGCCGGAGCTATCGGAGTATCGAATATTATGATGGTGACGGTGCGTGAACGTACTACGGAAATTGGTATTCGCCGTGCCATTGGTGCACGCCCGAGGGACATTTTACAGCAGATTCTTTCGGAGAGTATGGTGCTGACGACCATTGCTGGTATGGCAGGTATTTCTTTTGCCGTGCTCGTGTTGCAAGTGTTGGAAGCGGCTGCTAATGATCCGGGGCATATAACTACTCATTATCAGGTCTCATTCGGACTGGCTATAGGTACATGTGCATTGCTGATTGCTTTAGGAGTACTTGCTGGTTTGGCTCCGGCTTATCGCGCTATGGCAATCAAACCTATTGAGGCAATCAGGGACGAATAAATAATTAATAATTAAAAGAGGCTTGCAGTGTGTGGGCGTGATATAAAATAGAAATAAAGAAACAATAATATAATAATAGTATGAAAAAGTATCTGAAAATCGCATTATTGGTAGTTGTAGCTGCCATTTTCATCTTCACGTTTGTATTCCTTTACCAGAAGTCTAAACCCAAGATTACGGTGTATGATACAGTAACTCCGACAGTGGCCGACCTGGAAAAAACGACTGTGGCAACCGGAAAGGTAGAACCGAGGGACGAGATTCTCATTAAACCCCAGATATCGGGTATCATTGACGAGTTGTATAAAGAAGCGGGACAGACTATACGCAAGGGAGAAGTGATCGCTAAGGTGAAAGTGATTCCCGAACTAGGTACGTTGAACTCTGCCGAGAGCCGTGTGCGTCTGGCGGAACTTAATGCGAAACAGGGCGAAACAGACTTTGCCCGCATAGAGAAGTTGTTTGAAGACAAGCTGATCAGTCGTGAAGAATATGAAAAAGCCGAGGTAAGTGTAAAGCAGGTGCGTGAAGAGTTGCAGACTGCTAAGGATAACCTGGAAATTGTGAAGGAAGGCATTACAAAGAGCAGTGCTTCTTTCTCAAGTACATTGATCCGTTCCACAATTGATGGTTTGATACTGGATGTACCGGTAAAAGCCGGTAACTCGGTGATCATGAGTAACACGTTCAATGATGGTACGACAATCGCTACGGTTGCTAATATGAATGATTTGATTTTCAGAGGTAAAATTGATGAAACGGAAGTCGGTCGTGTTCATGAAGGTATGCCTGTGAAGTTGACAATTGGTGCTTTGCAGAATCTTTCATTTGACGCTATATTGGAATATATCTCTCCGAAGGGAGTAGAAGAAAACGGTGCCAATCAATTTGAGATAAAGGCAGCTATACAGGTGCCCGATACGGTGATGATTCGTTCGGGGTATTCTGCTAATGCGGAAATTGTACTGGAACGTGCACAAAAGGCGCTTACTTTACCTGAAAGTACTATTGAGTTCAGTGGAGACAGCACATTTGTATATGTGATGACAGATAGTGTGCCTGCCCAGAAGTTCGAGCGTAAAGAGGTGAAAGTGGGTATGAGTGACGGTATCAAGATTGTTATCAAAGACGGTGTGGACGGCAAAGCCAAAGTGCGCGGTGCAGAGAAGAAGGATAAATAAATGCCGGTGAAGTAACCTTGTATAATTCAATAATAACAGATTATGAAGAAGAACTTAATAATAGGATGTATGGCTGTCTTTGCTGTCTCGGTGCAGGCACAGGAGGGCTGGACATTACGCCAATGCATCGACTACGCTATAGAACATAATATCAGTATCCGTCAGAGTGCTAATGAGGCAGAACAAAGTGCCGTAAGCGTGAATACGGCCAAATGGGCGCGTCTGCCGAACTTGAACGGTAGTGCAGGGCAAAGTTGGAACTGGGGACGTACGGATGTGCGTATAGGAGATGAACAAAAGTACATTAGTGTGAGTAGCCACAGTACTAATATGTCTTTGTCTACCAATGTTCCTATATTCACCGGTTTACAGATTCCTAATCAGTATGCTTTGGCCAAACTGAATCTTAAAGCTGCTATGGCGGATTTGGAAAAAGCCAAAGAAGATATTTCTATAAATATTGCTTCTGCTTATTTGCAGGTACTGTTCAATCAAGAATTACATCAGGTTTCTCTTGGCCAGGTAGAGTTGAGCAAAGAGCAATATGCCCGTATTTCTCGTCTTGCGGAATTGGGTAAAGCATCTCCTGCGGAGGTTGCTGAGGCAAAAGCCCGTGTTGCTCAGGATGAGATGAGTGCTGTGCAGACAGATAATAATTTTCAGTTGGCATTACTTGACCTTAGTCAGCTTATCGAGTTGGAAACTCCGGAAGGATTCGGTTTAGCCGCTCCTGTAGTGAAGCTTGACTTAGAGCCCCTTACTCCTCCGGATGAGGTCTATCAGACGGCTTTGTCGACTAAAGCTGCCATTCGGGCAGCACAATATCGTTTGGAAGGTAGCAAGCATAATATCCGTATAGCTCAAAGTGCTTTTTATCCGCAATTGAGTTTTAGCGGTAGTCTTGGAACTAATTATTATTCTACTATTGATCGTAATTTTAGTGAGCAGATGCGGGATAATTTCAGTAAGTATGTAGGATTTAGTCTGAGTGTTCCTCTCTTTAATCGCTTTACTACTCGTAACCGTGTGCGCACAGCGCGTTTACAGCAGGAGAATTATTCTCTGCAACTGGATAATACCAAGAAAACGCTCTATAAAGAAATTCAGCAAGCCTGGTACACTGCACTGGCTTCCGAAAGCAAGTATACCAGTAGTAGTACGGCAGCCAATGCCAGTATGGAATCTTTCAAGCTGATGAGTGAGAAGTATGATAATGGCAAAGCTAATGCCGTAGAGTATAACGAAGCGAAACAGAATTTGATGAAAGCCCAGTCTGATGAGTTGCAGGCCAAATATGAATATCTGTTCCGTACAAAGATATTGGACTTCTATAAAGGAATACCGATTGAATAACTTTTTTAGTGTCTTTCTCTTGAAAATCCTTCTTTGGCTGCGAGGCTGGGGGAGGATTTTCTGTATATTTGCCACATGAGTCCTTTTATCAGTATAATTATTCCTTTTTATGGTACGGCAGACCCGGTATTGCTGCAACGCTGTATTACTTCTATCCGTGAACAGGGAATGGAAGAGGGGAGTTATGAAATCATTGTAGCGGACGATGAGAGTCAGACTACGGGGGGAGCACGTAATAGTGGAATGAAACAAGCGCATGGTGAATATCTTTTTTTTGTAGATGCTGATGATATTTTAGTACCGAATACACTTCTTTCTTGCTTTTCTTTGTTGAAACTATATTCACCTGATATTTTAAAATTTGGTTTTCAGGAGTTTACTTGTGTCTCTTCGTTGGAGAAGCAGAATCCGACCAATCAATTGCCGTCTTATGTAGAATACCCATCCGGTGCCCACTTCATGGCATTAAATAACTTTACGGGAGTTGTTTGGACGCATTTTTTCCGTCGAAGTTTATTGGAGACGTCTTCTCTTTATTTCAGTAAGACAAGCCTTTTTGAAGATGAAGAGTTTGTTGCCAAAGCTTACTTCTTCACCCGAAAAATGTTGGTGACTTCTTATAAAGTGTATGGTTATTATTGTTCATCTTCTTCTTTAACGAGAATGATTGCTGAAGATGAATGTCGGAGGAGGGTATCTGATTTTAAAGAAATGCTTTTTCGGTTGAAAGCGTTTAGTCAGGCCTGTCAGTCTGATGCCTCTGTCGAGCGTTTGGAGGCATTGAATAGACGAATCCATTTTCTTGTCATCGACTATATCCGTCAGATGTGGCGGAATAAATGTAGTATAAATGAGATGAACCGGCAATTAGCTATCCTGAAACAAGAGGGATTAGTACCTTTGCCCTATAAAAAGTATTCTTGGAAGTATCGTTTAGTTTGTCCTGTCATTAATGTTTATATTCATTTTGTTATATGAAGATATTGTTACTTGGAGAGTTTAGCGGGCTGCATTGGAATCTTGCGGAAGGGCTTCGGGCATTGGGGCACGATGTCTGTGTTGCTTCCGATGGTTGTGGTTGGAGGAACTATCCGCGTGATATAGCTCTTGACCGGCCGACGGATAGTTTGCGTGATGGTATCTGTTGCCTTCTCCGTATATTGCGTCATTTGCCGGGTTTTCGGGGATATGATGTTGTGCAGATTATCAGTCCTTATTTTTTGCGTTTACGCAGTGAACGTACTTTGCCTGTTTACCGTTATTTGCAACAGCACAATGGTAAGGTCTTTTTGGGAGCTTTCGGGACCGACTATTATTATATTCGTGCTTGTATGGAAACAAGCATTTTCCACTATTCGGATTTTAAGATCGGAGACCGGTATCGTGATACGGCTTTTAATCAGATTACTCTTCAGGATTGGTATTATGGTGGGGCAGCTCGTGCCACTCGGGCTATAGCCGAAACTTGTAATGGCATTATCGCCTGTTTGTGGGAGTATTACGCTTCCTATCAGCCTTACTTTTCAGATAAAACAGCTTTCATTCCTTTACCTATCGATTTGCGTGAGGTAACATCCCGCGTTCGCAGTGTGCCGGAGAAACTGAATTTCTTCATCGGCATTCAGTCTGCCCGTAGTAATTTGAAGGGGACTGATGTTATGCTGCCCGTTTTGCAAGAAGTGCGGCGTAAGTATTCTGAGCTTTGCCGCATCACTGAAGTGCATGATGTGCCTTATGCCCGCTATCAGCAGTTGATGGATGATGCTGATGTTCAGTTAGATCAGTTGTATTCGTATACTCCTTCCATGAATTCACTATTGGCTATGGCAAAAGGAGTAACGGTAGTGGGAGGCGGTGAGCCGGAGAACTATGAGATATTGAATGAAACAGAACTTCGTCCCATTATCAATGTTCTGCCCGACGAGCAAGATATTTATCAAAAGTTGGAAGATATAGTGCTTCATAAAGAGCGTATTCCGGAATTATCGGCGCAAAGCATTGAATATGTAGCCAAGTATCACGATCATGTGAAGGTGGCCCGCCAATATCTGGACTTCTGGGAAAAACATTAATCATTTCTTCTTGTATTTTGCCCTTGCAATAACTAAGTATTGTAAGGGCTAAATTTTATTAGGCAAAGTAATCATTTTCCCTTTGCCAAGGTAACTCGTATTATGTCTTCTAAGTACTTATAGATGCCCGATGTAACGTGAGTGAAAGATTATGAAACATACATCGGTAAAGATGTAATATCAGCGAAAGAATGTGTAAAATGATTATAGGTATCTCTTGGATTCGATACTGTATATTTGCTGTCGGTAAATTTTGCCTTTTCAAAAACAATAATAAAAAAGGATATAACTATGCGAAAACATTTTTGTCTTTTTCTGTTGGCATCTATTTTCTACAGTTATGCGACTCTTGCGCAAAACGCTTCTGCCAAAAATCCGGTGGTTCATGCCGATGTACCCGATATGTCAATGATCCGGGTGGGAGATACTTATTACATGAGTAGTACCACCATGCACATGGCTCCGGGAGTACCCATTATGAAATCTAAAGATCTAGTGAACTGGGAGTTGGTGAGTTACTGTTACGATATACTGGCCGATGTGGATGCACTGAACTTGAACAATGGTAAGAATGCTTATGGCAGTGGTACATGGGCAAGCTGCATTCGCTATCATAATAATATGTATTATGTGACAACATTTGCCGGCACCACCGGGAAGACCTATATATATACTACGAAAGATATAGAGAAAGGTCCTTGGAAAGCAATATCCTTTAATCCTTCCTATCATGATCATTCTGTTTTCTTTGACGATGACGGTAGTATTTATATCATCTGGGGAGGTGGTAAACTGCATATAGCGGAACTGAAGCCCGATTTATCCGGGATCAAAGAAGGTACCGAACGTATCTTTATAGAGAATGCCAGTGCTCCGTCAGGAGATAATGTCGGATTACCTGCCGAGGGTTCACAGTTATTTAAAGTAAATGGGAAGTATTATTTATTCAATATTACTTGGCCGAAAGGAGGAATGCGTACAGTGGTTATTCACCGCGCTGATAATATAAATGGTCCTTGGGAAGGTAGAGTAGCTTTGCAGGATAAAGGTGTTGCCCAAGGTGGCTTGATAGATACGCCTGATGGCAGATGGTTTGCTTATCTTTTCCGTGACAATGGTTCTGTAGGCCGTATCCCTTATCTTGTTCCGGTGAAATGGGAAGATGGATGGCCGGTTCTCGGAATAAATGGAAAGGTTCCGGAAACATTGGATCTGCCGGCAAGTAAAGGCTTGATACCGGGTATTGTTGCCTCGGATGAGTTTACACGCAAGAAGAAAGATGCGGCTTTGCCGTTGGTTTGGCAGTGGAATCATAATCCGGATAATTCTCTCTGGTCAGTTAGTGAACGGAAGGGATATCTGCGACTCAAAACCGGACGGATAGATACTGATTTCCTGTCTGCAAGAAACACGTTGACACAGCGGACGATTGGTCCGGTATGTTCAGGAACTACTTCTATGGATGTGTCTGATATGAGAGAAGGCGATTTTGCAGGGCTTGCACTTCTTCAGAAAAAATATGGATGGATTGGTGTGAAATATGAAAACGGGGTAAAGAAGATTGTAATGGTAAGTGCGCAGACTGACAAACCGGAAGAGGTGGAAAGTCTGCCACTGAACCAAAATACAGTATTCCTGAAAGCCGAATGTGACTTCACAGATAAGAAAGATATAGCGGATTTCTACTATAGCCTGGATGGTAAGAAGTGGACAAAAATAGGGAGCCAGCTCAAGATGGCTTATACTCTCCCGCATTTTATGGGATACCGTTTCGGACTATTCAATTATGCTACCAAGACTCCCGGAGGGTATGTGGACTTTGATTATTTCCGTATAAGTGACAGTAAATGAGATAACGAGTAATTATAAATCATAATTGATATTAGACATGAAAAAGGTGAAATCGACGCTTTCCGTGGGTAAGCGCATCGTTTTGTTGTCACTTTGTATGACAATGTTTTCAGTGGCAGGTTTTAGCCAAGGGGCTAAAGGTAAAAAGGTGAAGGGTGCTCCGGTATTCTTGCAGGCGGTTTATCAGGGGAATGATCAGGTGTACAACGAGAATCCGTTGCAGGCCGGTGAATTTTATAATCCTATTTTGCAAGGTTGTTACCCCGATCCGTCCATAACCCGCAAAGGGGATGACTACTTCCTGGTGTGTTCATCGTTCGCTATGTTCCCCGGTGTGCCTATCTTCCATTCAAAGGATTTAGTGAACTGGACGCAGATAGGCCATGTGCTGGATCGTACCTCACAGCTGAAAGTACATGATACGGGTATCAGTGCCGGCGTGTATGCTCCGGCCATCAAGTATAACCCCAATAATGATACTTTCTATATGATCACCACCCAGTTTGCGGGGGGATTCGGGAATATCATTGTAAAGTCGAAAGATCCTTTCAAAGGATGGAGTGATCCTATCAAGTTGAATTTTGACGGTATCGACCCCTCTATCTTCTTTGATGATAACGGCAAGGCGTATGTGGTTCATAATGACGGACCGAAGCGTGGTGAAGAACTCTATAACGGACACCGTGTGATTAAAATCTGGGAGTATGATGTGGAAAACGATCAGGTGATTCCCGGTTCGGATCAGGTTATTGTGAATGGTGGTGTGGATTTGTCCAAGAAACCTATCTGGATTGAAGCTCCGCATATCTATAAGAAGAATGGACGCTACTATCTGATGTGTGCCGAAGGCGGTACCGGAGATTGGCATAGTGAAGTAATCTTTGTGAGTGACAGCCCGAAAGGTCCCTTTATTCCGGCTCCCAATAATCCTATCCTGAGCCAGAGATACCTGAATCAGAACCGGAAGAATATGGTGGATTGGGCCGGACATGCCGATTTAGTGGAAGGTCCTGACGGCAAATATTACGGTGTGTTCCTGGCTATCCGTCCGAATGAGAAGGGCAGAGTGAACATTGGCCGTGAAACGTTTATCCTGCCGGTTGACTGGTCGGGAGAATTCCCTGTCTTTGAAAACGGATTGATTCCGATGGAGCCAAAGTTGAAAACACCTAAAGGAGTGGAGAATAAAGCCGGAAAAGACGGTTACTTCCCCAATGGCAATTTTACGTTCACTGAAAACTTCACATCTCCGCAATTGGACTACCGCTGGATTGGTTTGAGAGGCCCTCGTGAAGAGTTCATCTCAGTACTGAAAGACGGAGGATTGCAGATTACTCCTTTCCCGGTGAACATAAAAGAGGTGAAGCCTACTTCGACCCTCTTCTACAGACAACAACATAATAACTTCTCGTTTACTACCACATTGCAGTATGTTCCGAAGACAGAGAAAGATCTGGCAGGCATCACTTGCGTACAGAGTGAAAAATTCAATTATGTCTTTGGCTTGACAAAGAAGGACAAAGATTTCTACATGGTGCTGGAAAGAACGGCAAGAGGTAAATCCGGACTTGTTGCAAGTGCGAAAGTAGATGTGAAGAATCCCATTCAACTGCGAGTAAAGGGTGAAGGAGATGGCTATGGCTTTTATTATTCAACGGATGGAACTGACTTCGTACAGTTGGGAAATACCGTGCCCGGTGATATTCTTTCAACGAACGTGGCAGGTGGTTTTACCGGTTGTCTGATAGGCTTGTACGCTACTTCTGCGAATGATATTGTTGTGAACAACCTGAAAGATGCGTATGCTGATTATTTCACTGTGGGATGTGCCATAAATATGGCAAATCTGAATTCACCTCAACAGATGGCATTGATTACTTCCAACTTTAACAGTATCACTGCAGAGAACGATATGAAACCTCAGCCTACGGAGCCTGTGGAAGGACAGTGGAACTGGGAGAGCGCTGATAAGATAGCCAACTTTGCCCGTGCCAATAAAATAGGGCTTCGCGGTCATTGTCTTGTCTGGCATGCCCAAACTCCAGACTGGATGTTCCATGATGAAAAGGGAAATTTGGTTTCCAAGGAGGTATTGTTTGAGAGAATGAGAAAGCATATTCATACGATTGTAAATAGATATAAGGATGTTGTCTATGCCTGGGACGTAGTGAACGAAGCGATGACGGATGATCCGAAAGCAGAAGTTCCTTATCGTCAGTCTCTCTATTATAAGATTGCGGGGGACGAGTTTATAAAGAAGGCTTTTGAATATGCTCATGAGGCAGATCCCAAAGCATTGCTTTTCTACAATGATTATAATGAGACCAACCCGGCGAAGCGTGACCGCATTTATAATATGGTTAAAAGCATGAAGGCTGAGGGAATACCCATCTCCGGCATCGGAATGCAGGGACATTATAATACCCTTTCTCCTACGGAGGATGAGTTCAGAAAGGCTATCGAGCTTTATTCGCAGGTGGTTGATAATATCCATATCACTGAACTGGACGTTCGTATCAATACGAGAGAGCAGGGAGGACAGTTGAGTGTGAACCAGGATAACAGGACGTTGGAATTGACTCCTGAAGCGGATGCGGCGCAGGTAGCCCAGTATGATATGCTGTTCCGGGTGATGCGCGAATACAAGAATGTGGTTAGCAATGTTACTTTCTGGAATGTATATGATGGTGATTCATGGCTGGATCGCCGCCGTGGTAACCGTCAGCGTAACTATCCGCTTCTGTTTGACGAAAACTTACTGCCGAAATCGTCGTATTATAAAGTGTTGAATTTCTAAATAAAAGTATTTGCACAGTTAATAATCCGCTCTATATCTTCATTCGTCAGTAATGGATATATAGGGAGGCTTAACTCCTCATTATGGATGCGTTCCGTAATGGGGAGTTGTTGCATTCCATATTCTTTTTTCAACGCTTCCTGGCGATGGGGAGGGATAGGGTAATGAATTTGAGTACAAATGCCGTGACTATTGAGATAACGTTGCCATTCATCTCTGCGGGAAGAAAAGACGGGGAAGATATGAAAAACATTGGCTTCATTGATATCATTCGTATGGACAGTACTCTGTAATTCCAGACGCTGCCAGTCAATCCCTTCTTTATATAATTGCGCTATTTCCCTTCTACGGATATTATCCTGATCCAAACGAGAGAGTTTCACGGAAAGAACTGCCGCCTGCAACTCGTCCAGACGGCTGTTTATACCTTGATACCGATGGACATATTTCTCCGTGGAGCCATAATTGGCTATGGAACGCACTGTAGCGGCAAGCCTTGCATCGTGAGTGGTTATAGCGCCGCCATCCCCTAATGCCCCTAAATTCTTGGCTGGATAAAAACTGAAAGCAGCGGCATCTCCCAGATTACCGGCACGCAGAGGATGATTCCCTTTCCCCGGTAAACCTTTGTTCCAGACAGCTCCATGTGCTTGTGCAGCGTCTTCTATGACTTTCAGTCCGTAGCGGTTGGCTAACTTGCATATCTCTTTCATGTCAGCTAAACGGCCATACAGGTGGACGGGCAATATGGCACGCGTGCGGGGGGTAATCAGTGTCTCGGCATAGGCAGCATCTATATTGCATGTTTCGAAAGAAGGTTCACAAAGCATTGGCTTCAGGCCGGCACGAAGAATGGAAAGCAGGGTGGCAATGTATGTATTGGCAGGAACAATAACTTCATCTCCTGCATTCATCACTCCCAGTTCCCGGTAAGCCAGAAATATCAAAGTAAGAGCATCCAAACCATTTCCGGTGCCAACACAATAAGAAGTACCGCAATAAGCAGCGAACTCCTCTTCAAAACGGGCTGTAGCTTCCCCGTGCAGATACCATCCGGAATGGGAAACACGCAACAGGGCTTCTGAAAGTTCGGGTTCGAAGGAGGCATTGATCTTTTGCAGGTCTAAATACTTTATCATAAGCGTAATTCGTAAACGTCATACATAATTGCTCTTGCGCCGAAACCTTCTTTTTGGAAGAGTAATCCCTCATTCAACATTTGTCCGCCGTGTTCGGTAGATATGCCAAAGTCGAAGTATCGCTTCTGCGCATAACGGTCGTATATTAATTGGTGGAAAAGCAGGTCGAGCGCACCGCATTTCTTTCCGTGTGGGGAAGCTGCGATGTATTGCACGTGGGCTACTTCGTCAGTCTCATACACAATGCATCCACCCAATGTTTCGGCTCCATCGCATACACGGAAAAGGGAAATCTGGCGGGGGAAATTGCTGTGCAGACGGGTAATCTCCTCTAGTGAATGTACGGGAGAGACACCGTATCGTTCGTGCAGGTTTTCTTCCAGTATCGGCCAGAAAGAAGCAAAGTCTTCATCTTCTGCAATCGTCAGTGAGGATGCCAGGGCTTTCTTCAGTTGGCGACGGCGGAGAGTACGGAAAGGCAGACGGTCGTCCAGTGGAATGACGGATGAGATGCTTCGTGCCACAAGGGTTGCACCCAGCCGGATGAGGACATAAAGGTCTTCTTCTGCAGGATAGCGGTGATAGATATGTGGAATAGCACGATAGACTATCGACTGCACACTGCATTCCTTCTGCAGATAATCGAGTGCGGCATGAAATACGCTTTCTACTTGTTGCAGGGTGATGGAAGGAGAAAGGAGCATTCCGCCATACGTCAGTCCTTGATGGGAATAGAAACAACTGCCGGAAAGATTACCGGGAAGCAGGGCTGTTAACTTCCGGTTACAGAAGATCATCAGGGAACAATCCTGGAAACGGTCGGCATGATAATCCATATAGTCGCGCTGCATGAGGAACGTACCGTTTTTGGAGCGGCGCACGAAGCGGTCCCAGCGCTCTTTATCTCCTGCTGAGTAGCGGATTATATGCCATTCCTGATCGGTTGCCACACTTATTTCCATGTATCTGCCTGTCTTTTATATTACTTTCGGAATTCAAATATAGGTATATTTTTAAAGTTTTGCATATATGTCAGCCTGAAAGGCTATATGCGAAACTTACGTATAATTTAAATAACGTGAGTTTAGGCGGTTTATTATTTATGCGAATCATCAGGAGTTGAATTGGGATCATATCGGAAAAGTTACGAGCTACCGGCTACAAGCTACAAGTAGCTGCGCTATGTTCCGAAAGGCACTTGTAGCTTGTAGTCGGTAGCTGATTCATAACGGAATAGAAAAGAACAAAAGTGATTCGTGTTTAGTGATAAGCGCCATTCGGTATATTATTTTTTAGACGCGGATGACACGGATAACGCGGATTTAAAAGGCTGCGCTATAAAAGTGGATAAAAAAAAGATCCGCGTCATCCGTGTCATCCGCGTCTAAAAGATTATTTATCATTTAACTCATAACCCTACAGAGAAGAGCAAACCAAAGTTCATATGTCCCGTAACCACCTGTGTGACAAGAAACTTGGTGTTCCATCATGATCAGTCGTAGTGAAACACGAGTTCAGTCCTAGTGGGAGGTACCTTCAGTCCTAGTGGGAGGTACCTTCAGTCCTAGTGGGAGGTACCTTCAGTCCTAGTGGGAGGTACCTTCAGTCGTAGTGGGAGATATCTTCAGTCGTAGTGGGAAGTACCCTCGGTTTAGCATAGTGAATGAATCATTGTGTTGTTCATGCCCCGCCATAATTGTGTCTCAACCGTACTTGCTCCGTACCTTCTTCGCTCAGAAGCACCTCTGACCGAAGAAATCCCGGACTTGGTACGGAGCAAGTGCATCTCGGGTACAGTCAGAAGTTGTGTAAGCCGTTTAATGTCGAAATATCCCGAAACTTAAAAAATGTGTCTGAAAACGAAAAAGTTCATCTTTTTTCTTTCCGTCAGGACAGGATAAGAAAGACTATTCGTTATATTTGTAGCAATTTAAAAACCCGAACAAAATGAAAAGAATAACTTTGAAATTTATTCCCGGTGTATTTCTGGCAGTTATATTCCTGCTAAGTTCTTGTACTTCTGCATATAAGGTGACGAAGTCAGAGGGAACCATGGTGGCGATTGACTCTACTTGGGATGTGAACCCGGATGCTGAAGCGGTGGCACTGCTTGCTCCTTATAAGGCAAAAGTTGACAGTATCATGTATCGTGTGGTGGGTACTGCGGAAATGAGTATGGATAAAGGAGCTCCGGAGAGTTTGCTTTCCAATCTGGTAGCGGATGTATTGCGCAATGCTGCCGCACAAGTGCTGGGCAAGCCTGCCGATATGGGGCTGATAAATATGGGTGGTTTGCGTAATGTACTGACAGAAGGCCCTATCACTACCGAAAATATCTATGAGATATTACCTTTCGAAAATTCCCTTTGTGTATTAACAATGAAGGGAGTCTATCTGAAAGAACTGTTTAATAATATCGCTGTGCGTCATGGTGAAGGTATCAGTGGAGTACAGCTCCTGATTACGAAAGACGGGAAATTGCTGCAAGGTACGGTTGGCGGGCGTCCGATAGAAGACGATCAACTCTATACGATTGCTACAATCGACTATCTGGCTGACGGAAACGACGGGATGACTGCTTTGCCTCAGGCAGAGAAACGGGAATGTCCGGACGGAGCCACTTTGCGCGGCCTGTTCATGGACTATGTGGAACGTCAAACTGCTGCCGGAAAGAAGATCACTTCGCGTCTGGAAGGTAGAGTAACTGTGAAAGATGAGTAATCCTGCTCACCGAGAAAATAAATCATAATTCATAAATCAGAAATCATGAAACGATATATTCTTTTAATGTTGGCAGTCTGCTGCCTTCTTCCGGCATCAGCACAACAATCTATCCGGGAAATCTCCAAGGAACCCCTTTGTCTGCTGACTCCCGACTCTGCACAGAAAACCAAGCAATTGGTGATTCTGCAAACAAGTGATACACATAGCCGCATTGAGCCCATTGCCGTAAATGCTGCCGACCGCTATGCCGGTATGGGCGGAACCGTGCGCCGGGCCACCTTTATTAAAGAGGCACGCAAGGTGAACCCTGATCTGTTGCTGTTCGACTGTGGAGATATCTCTCAGGGAACTCCTTACTATAATCTGTTCCAGGGAGAAGTAGAAGTCAAGATGATGAACCTTATGGGTTACGATGCCATGACGATTGGTAATCATGAGTTTGATTTCGGTCTGGAAAATATGGCACGTCTGTTCCGTATGGCAAACTTCCCGGTGGTATGTGCCAACTATGACGTAACAGGTACGGTGTTGGAAGGACTGGTGAAACCTTATACTACTTTCAGCCGCAATGGATTGAAGATCGGTGTCTTTGGTCTTGCTCCGAAGATGGAAGGATTGGTGCAGGCCGATAAATGTGAAGGTGTGGTTTATAATGATCCGATAGAAGTGGCACAGAAGACGACGGATCTGCTGAAGAACCAGGAAGGTTGTGATGTCGTTATTTGCTTATCGCATCTGGGTTATCAGCTTAAAGGTGCTCCTTGTGACGAAGAACTGGCACAGAAAACAAATAATATTGATGCCATATTGGGCGGACATACCCATACTTTCATGAAAGAGCCTGCTATTTATTTGAATAAAGACGGTAAGAATGTACCTGTGATGCATACAGGAAAAAGTGGAATTTATGTGGGAATGTTGAAACTGACACTTACAGAAGAAGAAGCCCAACCATCATTATAGATAATACATAATTAGTTGGGGGAGGATTTATTTGTATTAGGATGGTAATGAACTAAATGCTGATAATAGATTAGACGCGGATGACGCGGATAACGCGGATTTAAAAGGCTGCGCTATAAGAAGTATTAAAAAAAGATCCGCGTCATCCGTGTCATCCGCGTCTAAAAGATTATTTATCATTTAACTCATAACCCGTAAGAAATGAATAAATACCGCCAACGAACTACAAAGAAATGAAAAGAATAATTCTCTTGTTGTTGGCTATCCTTTTATGGGGTGGCACATCCTTGCTTCATGCCCAGGCAGAAGCCCCTTTTCTACCTTCAGCGGCAGATGCACGTTGCAAACAGTGGGTAGATTCCGTATTTTCCGGTTTGAACCTGCAAGAGAAAGTAGGGCAGTTGATTGTCACCACCTTCCCGGCCAAGGCGGATAAGCAGAAAAAGAAGCAGATACGTGATCTTGTGAAGAAGTATAAGATCGGAGGTCTGCTCTTTGCCGAAGGTACGCCGGAAGAACAGGCAATACTGACGAATATTGCACAGAAGAACTCCAAAGTTCCCGTTATGATCACTTTTGACGGTGAGTGGGGGCTCTCCATGCGTCTGGAAGGTACACCTTATTTCCCAAAGAATGCGGCTCTGGGCTGCATTGAAGATAATCAGTTGATTTATGAATACGGACGTGAGGTGGCACGGGAATTTCGTGAATTGGGTGTGCATGTCAATTTTGCACCTGATGCGGATGTGAATACCAATCCTTTGAATCCGGTGATTCATGTTCGTTCGTTCGGTGAAGATCCGAAGAAAGTAGCCGAAAAGGTGCTGGCTTACAGTCGTGGGTTGGAAAGTGGTGGCGTGCTGTCCGTAAGCAAACACTTTCCCGGTCATGGAGATACGGACGTGGACTCGCATAAGGGACTGCCGGTGCTCTACTATAATCGTGAACGTTTGGATAGCGTCGAGCTGTATCCGTTCCGCGAAATGGTGCGTGCCGGATTGGGCGGTGTGATGGTAGGTCATTTGCAGGTGCCTGCTTGGGAACCGGACGCCAAAACGGCATCTTCACTTTCCAGAAATGTAGTAACGGGATTACTGAAAGATGAAATGGGTTTTCAGGGCTTGGTGTTTACGGATGCGCTGGATATGAAAGGTGTCTCGTCTGTGCCCCAGCTTACTACAAAAGCTTTACTTGCCGGAAATGATATGGTACTGGTGCAGTACAACACCGCAAACGCTGTGCAGGAAGTGCTGAGTGCTGTGAAAGAGGGCGTTCTCTCTGAGAAAGAAGTGGAAGCGAAATGTCGTAAGATACTTACTTATAAATATTTGTTAGGCTTGCGCCAGCCACGCCCGCAGTTACAAGTTAGTGGAATGAGCTATCGTATCCATACGGATGAGGCGAAGGCTCTGGTAACCAGGTTGCGCCAAGCCTCCATTACGGTGCTTGGCAATCATTTCGGGATATTGCCTTTGACATCGGTCGGTGGTGCTCCTATTGCTCTTCTGAGTATAGGCGAAGGCAAAGACAGTGTTTTTGTGGATGAGATGAAGAAATTATCTCCTGTTCCTATGGAGTGTTTTCGTTTGACAAGAGAAATGTCGGAAGATGGCCGCCGTGAACTGGTGCGTAAGTTGGCGGACTATCGGCGTATAGTGGTCAGCGTATCGGGAAAAGATGCTGATGTGGTTGCTTATGCCGATTTTCTGGCGGGATTGGACTTGTCCGTGCCGCTGGTATATGCTTTCTTTACGTCTTATCGTGGAATGCAACCGTTAGAGCCTGCTTTGAACCAAGCCAGCGCCGTAGTGCTGGGACATTCTTCTGAAGCGGATATCCAACAATATGTGGCAGGTGTCATCTTTGCCAAAGTGCCTGCCCAAGGCAAGCTTTCCATGAGTATCGGAAGTCTTTATCAGGCCGGTGAGGGAAGTGTGATCACTCCGGGGATGAAGCCGGGAAGTATTATTCCCGAAGATTTGGGGATGAAGTCCAATGAGTTGCATCGCATTGATGCTATCGTGCGGGCAGGACTGGCTGCCGGAGCTTATCCCGGTTGCCAGGTGCTGGTGCTGAAAGACGGTCAGACGGTGTATGATAAATGTTTCGGTATACATTCCGATAAGGATACCACTGCTGTACGTCCTACGGATCTGTTCGACCTGGCTTCTCTGACAAAGACTACTGCAACGCTGCTTGCTGTGATGAAACTTTATGATGGTGGTAAATTAAAACTGACGGATAAGGTTTCCCAATACTTACCTTTCCTGCGAAGTACGAATAAGAAGAATATTACGATTAAGGACTTGCTTCTTCACGAGTCTGGCCTGCCGCCTTATATTCGCTTCTATCTGGAGGCTATCGACCCGAACTCCGTGCATGGACCGTATGCTCAAAGTTGGGTGGATGAATGGCATCGCACGCGGGTAAGCGAACATAGCTATTATTGTTCGGATTTCAAGTTCAAGAAAGGACTGGTGTCGGAGAAAGAATCATCGGTTTACAACTTGCATGTAGCTGATAAGATGTGGTTGAATAAGAGCTTTAAGAATACCATCCTGCAAAAGATTGCCCGTTGCGAAATGGACAGTAAGCGGTATGTGTACAGTGATCTCGGCTTTATCCTGCTGCAACAGGTGGTAGAGTCAATTGTCAAGTTGCCGATGGACCTCTATCTGGCTAAGGAGTTCTATGCGCCTATGGGCTTGCAGCGTACCATGTACCTGCCTTTGCAGAAATACTCCAAAGAAGAGATAATGCCTACGGCTGCAAACGACTTCCTGCGTCGTCAGGACTTGTGTGGCTATGTGCATGATGAGGCTGCTGCCTGCATGGGTGGCATATCCGGTAATGCCGGTCTCTTCTCCACCGCCTCCGAAGTGGCTAAAATCTATCAGATGATATTGAACGGTGGCGAATGGAACGGTAAACGCTATCTGAGCGAAGCGACCTGCCGCCTGTTCACTACGGAAACTTCCGCTATCAGCCGTCGGGGATTGGGCTTCGACAAACCTAATCTGAAGGATTTGAAGAATAGTCCTTGTGCTGCCTCTGCTACCGCTGCCGTTTATGGGCATACCGGTTTCACGGGGACTTGCGCCTGGGTGGATCCAGAACACGGGACGGTGTACGTCTTCCTCAGTAACCGCCTGTGTCCCAATGTGTGGAATACGAAATTGGGTGAAATGAATATTCGCACGGATATACAGGAGGCGATTTATAAAAGTCTGAAATAGCCGGAACATAGAAATACGGGAGACACGGGAAATACAGCGTTTTTTACTAATTAGTCGAAAAAACTCTGTGTTTTCCGTGTCTTTGTGTTTGAAATACTATAACTTTGGTAGCCTTAATGTATAGATAATAATGAAGAAACTATTCCTATTCCTCTTGATACTATTCAGTTGTTGTGCCCGTTTTGATGCTCAGACACATCGCTTACCGGCACCGCAATCCCCTGTTACGCCTGTTGAACCTATCCTGATGCGTCCCTTTACCAATGATGCCCGCTGCCGGCAGTGGGTGGACTCAGTGCTCAACAAGATGAGTCTGAAAGAACGTATCGGACAGCTATTCATTTATACCATTGCCCCCCAACAGGATAAAGCAAACCGCGACCTGTTGCGCAAAGTAGTGGACGACTACAAAGTGGGTGGCCTGCTTTTTTCCGGTGGTTTAATGGAAAATCAGGTGGCACTGACTAATGAAGCGCAGAAAATGGCAGATATTCCGTTGATGATTACCTTCGACGGTGAGTGGGGACTTTCCATGCGTTTGCGGGGTACACCGGTGTTTCCGCGAAATATGGTTCTGGGCTGTATACAAAACGACAGCCTGCTCTATGAGTACGGGCGCGAGATGGCCCGGCAGTGCCGTGAACTTGGCGTGCAAGTCAACTTTGCTCCCGTGGCGGATGTGAATATCAATCCGAAGAATCCCGTTATCAATACCCGCTCTTTTGGAGAAAGTCCGGTAAATGTGGCGGATAAAGTGATAGCTTATGCACGTGGACTGGAAGATGGTGGTGTACTTTCCGTAAGCAAGCATTTTCCCGGTCATGGAGATACGGATGTGGATTCGCATCATTCATTGCCGAAGCTGTCGTTTTCGCGTGCACGTCTGGACAGTGTGGAGCTTTATCCGTTCAGAAAGGCTATCCAGGCCGGACTGTCCGGTATGATGGTGGGACATTTGGAAGTGCCGGTGCTTGAGCCGAAACGAGGAGTACCTTCCTCGCTTTCGCGCAAAGTAGTGCATGATTTGTTGACACAGGAGATGCAGTTCAAAGGGTTGGTGTTTACGGATGCACTTGCCATGAAGGGAGTATCTGCCAATAACACGAGTATTTGCTTGCAGGCATTGCAGGCGGGGCACGACCTGTTGCTCGTTCCCCGGCGGATAAAGGAAGAGGTGGAAGCTATACTGGATGCCGTGAAGAATGGTGAATTGACAGAAGCGGAAATCGAAGCGAAGTGTCGGAAAGTGCTTACCTATAAATATGCTCTCGGATTGTCAAAGAAACCTTTTGTCCGTCTTTCCGGTTTGGGAAATCGTATCAATACGGCACATACGCGTGATCTGATACGGCGTCTGAACCAGGAGGCGATCACTGTGCTGAGAAATAAAAACAATGTGCTTCCATTGGATGCGGATACCCGTGAAGTGGCAGTGCTCAATGTGGGGGATGCGAAAGAGGTACAGCCGTTTCTGAAAGAACTCTCCGGATATATAAATTCCGCCGGGACGAAAGGAAGTCCCACCGTCTTTCAGCTGAAGAAAGACTTGCAGCCTGCTGCGCGCAAGCTGTTGCGTGATTCATTGTCGCAATATAAACGTATTCTTGTCTGCGTCACGGAACATCGTCTGGCACCCTACCAACCATTCTTTGCCGAGTTTACTCACGATGTGCCGGCGGTTTATCTGCTTTTTATTCCCGGTAAGCAGATGTTGCAGATACGCCGGGCAGTGTCTGCTGCGGACGCCGTAGTATTGGCACATTCTTCGATAGATGATGTGCAGTGCCGGACAGCCAAAATACTTTATGGAGATGCAACGGCTGACGGACGTCTCTCGGCAAGTATCAGCAATTTGTTTGCCACAGGTACGGGGCAGGTTATTACTCCGAAGACACCACTCCACTTTGTGCCCGATGAGTATGGAGTGAACTCTCGTCTGCTGACCCGTATCGATGAGATTGCGAAAGAAGGAATTAAGGAAGGTGCCTATCCCGGTTGCCAGATTGTGATATTGAAAGATGGAAAGGAAATGTATAATAAGGTATTCGGAACGCATACCTGGCCGGGCGCTTCTGCCAATAGGCTTTCTGCATCCGTTACTCCGGGTGCTACCTTGCCGGTATCCCCGACGGATGTTTACGATCTTGCTTCGCTGACAAAGACTACGGCAACGTTGCTTGCCGTCATGAAGCTGTATGATAAAGGACGTTTGAATCTTACTGACCGTGTGTCGGACTATCTGCCTTGGCTTCAGGATACGGATAAAAAGGATATTACTGTCCGGCAATTACTGTTGCATGAGTCCGGATTGCCTTCCACGTTGTTGTTCTATCTGGAAGCTATCGATAAGGAAAGTTATGAAGGAACTCTTTTCAAGGCAAAGCCCGATGCCGCACATTCTGCACAGATCGGTGTACGTACTTGGGCAAACCCGAAGTTCAAGTTCCAGAAGGGGTTGACATCCAAAGTACGCACGGCAGAGCATACATTGCAGGTTTCTGATAGCTTGTGGCTGAATCGCTCCTTCAAGGAGGCATACCGGCAGAAGATTATAGAAACTCCGTTGCGCGACCGGCGCTATCGGTATAGTTGTGTCGGCTTCATCCTATTGCAGCAGTTGGTGGAAGCGCGTACGGGAATGTCGATGGATGCTTTTCTGGAGCAGGAGTTCTATGCTCCGATGGGACTGAAACGTACCGGATACTTGCCGCTGCGAGGTGCAGCTACTGCGGGAACGGCTTATGCCGGCATTGTTTCCGGTAGCCATGCTCCTCTGTCGAAAGCCGAAATTATACCTTCTTCCTTTGATCCTTTCTTGCGGAAGACTGTTCTTCAGGGCTTTGTACATGATGAGTCGGCAGCCTTCCAGGGTGGTGTATCGGGTAATGCCGGATTATTTTCTAATGCAACGGAAGTAGCGCGAATTTATCAGATGTTGCTGAATGGTGGTGAACTGGATGGCAAGCGCTATCTGAGTCCGGAGACTTGCCGTGTATTTACTACTACGGTTTCACGCATCAGCCGTCGTGGTCTGGGATTTGATAAGCCCGATCGTCAGAATCCGGCAAAGAGCCCATGCGCTGCCGCTACCCCTTCTACCGTCTATGGTCATACCGGCTTTACGGGTACTTGTGCCTGGGTAGACCCGACGAACGGCCTTGTTTACGTCTTCCTGTGTAATCGCATTTATCCCAATGTATGGAATACGAAACTGATGAAGATGGATATTCGTACACGAATACAGGAAGTGATGTATCAGGCGGTGAAATAATTACGAGTTACAAGCTACGAGCTACGAGCTACAAGTGCCATGCGGCATAATTGTTCGTAAACATAGCGCAGCAACTTGTAGCTTGTATCTTGTAGTTCGTAACTACAAAAGGGAATAGCCCCCCGCTCACGCGGCCGGTTATTCCCTTTTTCACGTCTTGAAACAATCAATTAATACCAGTCAAACTTATTGTGTTGCAATGCAAATTATGTTAGAATGCAATACCCAGGCGTAGACCGAAGTTGCTCAAACCATCTACACTGTATGTGAACAAGTCGCCCTTGTTCGTGCCGTAGCTATAGTAAGCGGCAACGTGCAGACCCGGACCATAGGCCCATGGGTAGATGTTGATACCAATTTCCGGTGATACGTAGAAGCCCCAGGTGCTCTTGTTAGCTTCGTACACATTGAAAGTAGATTTGATTTCGGCATATTGAGGACCTACTTTCAATCCAACGTAAGGTTGGAAAGCGCTACCGCGGTCGAAAGTATAACGTCCGGCAAGGCCGAAAGGCAACTGGAACAAAGTGTGCTGTTGGTCAGTATTGATGCTACCGCCTTCACCTACGGGAAGTGTCTGGCGACCGAAGTATTCGTGGTTGCTGTGGTAGGCCAGGAAGGCACCAAGAGCAATGTTCGGAGTCACATAGTAACCACCTTCAAAACTCATACCCCATCCGCTGGCTTTATCAGCGAAGTGGTTGCTCAGGGGGAAGTTGAATTGCCAATCGATGTTGGCATAACCGTTATCGGTTAATTGTGCCTTTGCCGGCATGGCGAAGACGAGAGCCAGGGCAGTGATTGCCAGTACTCTTATAGAAAGATATTTTATTGTTTTCATACTTGTTATTGTTTTTAGTTATGAGATACTTCAGGCTGTACCTCTCTACTTAACTATTTACTACTAACAATTACTTATTAGTAAGGTAAGAAGATTGAGTGTAGGCTTGGTTCACACCTTCAATGGCCAATTTAGTGTTTACAGCTGTAGAACCACTAAGCAATCCGCTCATGTAGCTTGTCCAGAGTATGGGCAATTTTTCCTTTTCGCCTTGAGTGGCTTCCAGATTTAGAAGCTCGGTGATGAATGAACCGGTGCTATATGTATAAGTCACAGCATACGGGTAGTACCATCCGCCCCAGTTGCCCCAGTAAGGTGCATCCCAGTAGCCCGGGTAATTCCACCACCATTCGGGACGTCCGTAGTCATTAAAGTAGTAAGTGCTCTTGATGTAGCTGACCTGCAAACCGAGGTTGGCTTCTTCACGATCGTCTACACGGACAAAACCGCGATTGTTCATATTGGTAGCGTAGGCTTGCAGAATTTCCTGAGCGCTCTCGTCTTTCCAGTATTCAGCTTCTTTCTTATCACCGATGATAAGGATGCTGTCCGGCATGTAGTACGTTTGGAAAGCTTTGAAATCAGCTTTCGTGTCATAGTTGGTATAAACCAGATACTTGTTGTCCAGCTTATCCGTGTCAGGGTCTTTTTCGCAGGCTGCGAAAGTCAAGACCACCAATAATAGGGGAATTAATTTCTTCATACTTTTATAATGTTTAGGTTAAATATAAAAATCCTGCCCTGGTACCTCAGGCTTTTGGTACATGAACAAGATAAAAAATAAAAGGTTCAGAAGGAGGTATGTTAAATTTTAATCTTTTGCAGAAAAACGGGGCGCTCTGAATAGGGGGAATAGGTGCATAGACGGTATTTTACAGGCTATAAGTCCACAGCTGTTTCCTTTCATGAAAATTCAGTTTACCCCAAATGGTAACTGTGTTGACTCTACACGGTGACTCTATTTACACACCGGGGTAAAGCTCGTTACATATCGAGGTAAATGTCGTTACAATAAGGGGGAAGTGTCGTTACATACAGTGGTAAATGCTTTTACATATTTCAGTAAACTATTGGTAAATACTATTTGCTGATTATCAATAGAGTAACAGAATATCCTTCGGTAACCTTTTATTCTTTTTTATCGGGTTATGAACAAAATGATAAATAATCTTTTAGACACGGATGACACGGATGACGCGGATCTTTTTTTATAGTGCAGCCTTTTAAATCCGCGTTATCCGCGTTATCCGCGTCTAAAAAATAATATACTGAATGGTGCTAATCACTTATCACTAAATCCTAATCACCTTTATTCCTTTCTAATACTTTTTAGTCCAGTATCCGTTGGATCGTTTCCAACTCTTCCGCTGTGAACTTTGTATTTTCTATGGCTTTCAGATTATCTGCCAGTTGGGCTACGGAACTTGCACCTATAATGACCGAAGTGACCATTTCATCTTTCAGCACCCATGCCAACGCCATTTCGGCAAGAGTCTGTCCGCGTTGGGTAGCCACTTCATTCAGTGCCTTTATTCTATTGAGCACTTCTTTTGTCAGCGCTTCTTTCTTCAGGAATCCACCTTTGGCAATCCGCGAATCTTCGGGGATACCATTCAGATAACGGTTGGTCAGCAGGCCTTGTGCCAGCGGTGAAAAGGCAATGAAACCGGTACCGTTTTCGCGTGCCTGTTGCAGAATACCTTCTTCTTCCGGTTCCCGGTTGAACATATTGTATCTTCCCTGATAGAGCAGGCAGTGCACATCCCTCTCCGCCAGATAGCGGTATGCGAATTCGGCTGCTTCTTTCGGGTATTTGGAAATACCCACATACAGGGCCTTGCCTTGGCGCACGATGTCCACAAGCGCCTGCAATGTTTCTTCGAGTGGAGTTTCCGGATCGTAACGGTGCGAATAGAAGATGTCTACATAATCCAGATTCATCCGTTTCAGGCTCTGATTAAGACTGTTCATCAGATATTTCCTGGAACCCCATTCACCGTAAGGACCGGGCCACATATCATGTCCGGCTTTGGTTGAGATAAACAGTTCGTCCCGGTAGGGCATGAATGACTTCTTCATAATCATGCCGAAAGTCTCTTCCGCCGAACCGTAGGACGGGCCATAGTTATTGGCGAGATCGAAATGCGTGATACCCTGGTCAAAGGCGTAATGTGCCATTGCCTGCGAATTGGAGAAGGTGTTTACATCTCCGAAGTTGTGCCACAAACCTAAAGAAACTTCGGGCAGTAATATGCCGCTTCGCCCGCAACGACGATATTTCATGCCGTTGTCATACCGCTTGGAATCGGGAGAGTAAATGGGGTTTATCATATCATTCAGTTTGAGTGAGAAATGTACTTTTATCGGGAAACAAAAATAGGCAATTTCTCCGGAAAAGACCATTTTTCTTTGTCTAAAAGTGAGCGGATTACAACAGATGCCCCGACTGGAAACAAATTATACTATAATTGGATAAGAAAATGTTATCGGAAGTTTCCGGAGAGCGCTATCTTTGCGGGGTAACGGGAAAGAAAGGAAGGAAACCAGTTGACGAGTTGACAAGGGAACAAGGGGCTGCGCAATGCTCCTATGCCGCATGGAATCTTGTCCCCTTGTCAACTTGTCCCCTTGTCAACTTTCCCTCAAAAACCTAATAATAATGAAGAAAATAATCGCAACTATGGCAATCGGAGCTTGTTTGTGTTCCTGCGGCGGAAGCCAGAAGGAAGTGTATAAAGACTCTACCGCACCCGTAAAGGACAGAGTAGAAGATCTCTTGAAAAGAATGACTCTGGAGGAGAAAGTAGGTCAGATGAACCAGTTCGTCGGTGTGGAACATATCAAGGCAAACAGTGCCGTGATGACCGAAGAAGAATTGAAGAATAATACGGCAAATGCTTTCTATCCCGGCTTTACGGAGAAAGATATAGAAAAGTGGACGGAAGAAGGCTTGATCGGTTCTTTTCTGCATGTGTTGACCATTGAAGAAGCCAACTATCTGCAATCTCTCGCTATGAAGAGCCGCTTGCAGATACCTATTATATTCGGTATCGATGCCATCCATGGCAATGCCAATGCGCCGGATAATACGGTATATCCCACCAACATCAATCTTGCCTGTTCCTTTGATACGCTGATGGCCTATAAGATAGCCCGGCAGACAGCGAAGGAAATGCGTGCCATGAACATGCACTGGACGTTTAATCCGAATGTGGAAGTTGCCCGCGATGCCCGTTGGGGACGTGTTGGCGAAACGTATGGTGAAGATCCTTATCTGGTCACTTTACTGGGCGTACAGTCAGTGAAAGGTTATCAAGGCGATTTGAATGGCAACGAAGATGTATTGGCTTGTATCAAGCATTTCGTCGGTGGCAGTGAACCCATCAACGGGACGAACGGTTCTCCCACTGATTTGTCAGAGCGTACACTTCGTGAAGTTTTCTTCCCTCCCTTTGAGGCAGGAGTGAAGGCGGGAGCCATGTCTCTGATGACTGCCCACAATGAGCTGAACGGTATTCCTTGTCATAGCAATGAGTGGTTGATGCAAGACATTCTGCGTGGCGAATGGAACTTCCCCGGATTCGTAGTCAGCGACTGGATGGACATTGAACATATCCATGACCTGCATGCTACTGCCGAAAATCTGAAGGAAGCTTTTTATCAGTCTATTATGGGAGGTATGGACATGCACATGCATGGTATCCACTGGAACGAAATGGTAGTGGAATTAGTGAGGGAGGGGCGTATCCCAGAATCTCGTATTGACGAGTCTGTACGCCGCATACTGGATATCAAATTCCGTCTCGGCCTTTTCGAACAACCTTATGCCGATGAGGCCGAAACCATGAAAGTGCGCCTTTGCGATGAGCATCGTGCAACGGCTCTTGAGTCTGCCCGCAATGGCATTGTATTGTTGAAGAATGACGGTGTGCTCCCTCTGGACGCTTCCAGATATAAGAAGATCATGGTGACCGGTATCAATGCCGACGACCAAAATATCCTGGGTGACTGGAGTGCTCCTGAGAAAGATGAAAACGTAACTACCATCCTGGAAGGTCTGAAAATGATTGCTCCCGATACTCAGTTTGATTTTGTAGACCAGGGTTGGGACCCACGCAACATGGATCCGAAGAAAGTGGCTGAAGCTGCCGCGCGTGCCAAGAGTGCTGATCTCAATATTGTAGTGGCAGGCGAATATATGATGCGCTTCCGTTGGAACGACCGTACGGACGGTGAAGATACCGACCGTTCGGATATCGACCTCGTAGGTTTGCAGAACGAGTTGATAGAGAAAGTGGCTGCATCCGGTAAACCGACTATTCTTATTTTGGTGAATGGACGTCCTCTCGGTGTGCAGTGGGCGGCCGAAAATCTTCCCGCTATCGTAGAAGCATGGGCACCGGGGATGTACGGTGGTCAGGCAGTAGCCGAAATTCTGTATGGTCAGGTGAATCCGTCCGCCAAATTGGCTATTACGATTCCTCATAGTGTAGGTCAGTTGCAGATGATATACAACCATAAGCCGTCACAATACTTCCATCCTTATGCGGCAGGTAAGCCAAGCACTCCGCTCTATCCGTTCGGTCACGGCCTTTCTTATACTACTTATAAATATGATGACCTAAAATTGGCACAGAAAGAAATCACTAAGGACGGTACGGTGGATGTGAGTGTAAAAGTTACGAATACGGGCGACCGTGATGGAGTGGAAATCGTGCAACTGTATATCCGCGATAAATTCAGTAGCGTCACCCGTCCGGTGAAGGAACTGAAAGACTTTACCCGCGTACTGTTGAAAGCCGGCGAAAGTCAGGTCGTGAACTTTAAGATTACTCCCGATAAACTGGCTTTCTATGATAAAAAGATGAAGAAGATTGTAGAACCGGGTGAGTTCATTGTGATGGTGGGTGCATCTTCTGATGATAAAGATCTGCTGAAAGATTCTTTCTTTGTGAAATAAAATAGGAGAAATAAAATACAGTTATTGCTTTTTTCTTTTAAGGTTATACCTTTCCGATGGTTAGGTATAACCTTTCTTTCTTTTATAACAAATCTTACCCCATAATAAAACAAATTCTACCATTCGGGATTAAAAAGAATGGTTATTTTTGTGACATGATACTATTTTAACCAATCAATATGGAAAACTCAAACTACATTATGAGGGAGATTACTCCCTTGTCCGACCGCGATTGTTTTTATATCGCCGACCGTCGCAAGACGGAGTTTACTTATCCTATCCACTGTCATGCCGAATTCGAACTAAACTTTACGGAACACGCAGCCGGTGTCCGCCGGGTAGTGGGAGACTCCGCCGAGGTGATCAGTGACTATGATCTGGTACTGATTACCGGCAAAGAGCTGGAGCATGTGTGGGAGCAACACGAATGTACTTCGAAGGAGATACGGGAAATCACGATTCAGTTCTCATCCGACCTGTTTTTCAAGAACTTCATGAATAAAAACCAGTTCGACAGCATCCGGCGTATGTTGGAAAAGGCGCAATGCGGCATTAGTTTCCCCATGCAAGCCATCATGAAGGTGTATAATTGGCTGGATAAACTGGCTTCCGAAGAACAGGGATTCTATGCTGTGATGCATTTTCTGCGCATCCTTTATGAGTTGTCTTTGTATGATGATGCAAAGGTGCTGTCCAGTTCTTCCTTTGCTAAGATCGAGACATTCTCTGACAGCCGCCGGGTGCAGAAGGTACAGAAATATATTGCTGATCATTATCAGGAAGATATTCGTTTGAATACTCTGGCGGATATGGTGGGTATGACACCGGTTTCGTTCAGCCGTTTCTTCCGTTTGCGTACAGGGAAGACTCTTTCCGACTATATTATAGATATTCGTCTGGGGTTTGCTACACGCTTGCTGGTGGACTCGGCGCATACCATTGCCGAAATCTGCTATGATTGCGGCTTTAATAATCTGTCCAACTTCAACCGAATGTTTAAACGTAAAAAAGATTGTTCACCAAAGGAATTCAGGGAAAACTATAGAAAGAAGAAGATTGTGATATGATAATATTGTATCATTATTCTTCTTCGAAACCACGTACATTTGCAACAACGAACAAATCTTAGTTTTCTACCATGAGAAAAATATCACTTCTTTTTGGATGTCTGTTGTGTATGCTTGCTGCAACAGCGCAGATACGCGGTAATGAAATCCGTGTAATGGTTTCTCCTGATCATACCGATTGGAATTATCGTTTGAATGACAAATGTACATTTACCGTGAGGGTGCTGAAGGCTCAGAATCTTTTGCAGAACGTGACGGTGGATTATGAGCTGGGGCCGGAGATGTATCCTACCGAAGTCAAGAAAGGCGTATTACTGAAGAATGGTGAATTAAAGTTGCAAGGGACGATGAAGACACCCGGATTCCTGCGTTGCAAAGTGACGGCACATGTAGGTGACCGTAAATACGAAGGATTGGCGACCGCTGCTTATGCTCCCGAACAATTGCAGCCTATTACGGAGTTTCCCGCGGATTTTCGTGAATTTTGGGTGAAAGAGCTGGAAGGCGCCCGCCGGACATCGCTTCAACCCTTGATGACTCTGCTTCCCGAACGATGCACTGCAACAGTCAATGTTTATCATGTAAGCTTTCAAACAGATCGTTGGGGTTCCCGTTTCTATGGTGTCCTTTGTGTGCCGAAAAAAGAAGGTAAGTATCCGGCTCTGTTGCGTGTGCCCGGTGCAGGTATTCGTCCGTATGCCGGCGATGTTTATACAGCGGAACAAGGTGCAATCACATTGGAGGTTGGCATCCATGGTATTCCCGTTACTATGGAGCAATCTTTTTATGATAACCTGATGAATGGTGCATTGAATGGTTATTGGACTTTCTGTCGGAATGATTTGAGGAATTTCTATTATCACCGGGTGATTATCGGTGCTTTGCGTGCAGTTGATTTCATCTGTGAATTGCCGCAATATAACGGGCAGGCACTTGGTGTGACAGGTTCCAGCCAGGGTGGGGCACTTTCTGTGATGACGGCGGCCCTTGATCCGCGCGTCACTTTCTTTGCTGCCGTTCATCCGGCACTGTGCGATCATGAAGCTTTTATGAAGAAACGCGCTTGTGGCTGGCCGCATTATTTCTATTATTATGGTGCTCCCGATGCTAAAGAACTGGAAGTGGTGCGTTATTATGATACGGCGAGCTTTGCCCGTTGTCTTACAGTACCCGGTTGGTTCAGTTGGGGATATAATGATGATGTTTGTCCGCCGACTTCCATGTATGCCGCTTATAATGCGGTAACTTCTCCCAAAGAACTCCATCCATATCTTGAAACTGGCCATTATTGGTATCAGGAACAATGGGACGAATGGCTGGCATGGCTGTGGAAACAGATGGGAATAGGGAAATGATAAAATTGTTACTAAAACCTGATAATATGAGACACTTATTCTTATTGACTCTTCTTTTATCCTTTTTGGGTGCATGTACTCCTAAACCTGTTGAAAACTCATTCGTTCATGTGAATGCGAACGGACAGTTCATCCGTAATGGAAAACCCTATTATTATGTAGGTACCAATTTCTGGTACGGTGCCATTCTTGGTTCTGAAGGTGAAGGAGGCAATCGTGAACGCCTGCATAAAGAATTGGATTTTCTGAAAAGTATCGGTATTAATAATTTGCGTGTATTGGTAGGTGCGGACGGTGAAAATGGTGTGAAAACCCGTGTACAACCTTCTCTGCAAGTAGCTCCCGGTGTGTATAATGATACTATTTTAGCCGGATTGGATTACTTCATGAATGAGTTGCGCAAACGGGATATGACTGCCGTACTTTATTTGAATAACTCTTGGGAGTGGAGTGGTGGTTATTCTGTATATCTGCAATGGTCGGGACACGGTAAGGCTGTAGTGCCTGCAATAGACGGTTGGCCTGCCTATATGGAGTACGTGAAACAATTTCAGCAATCGGATAGCGCGAAGGTGTTGTTTGCCAATTATGTCAAAGACATCGTCACAAGAACAAATAGGTATAATCAGATAAAATATGTGGATGATCCAACGCTTATGTCCTGGCAGATAGGCAATGAGCCTCGCGCTTTTTCCGATGAAAACAAGGAGCCTTTCGCTCAATGGATGGCAGATGTTGCCGCTCTTATTAAGTCACTTGATTCCAATCATATGGTTTCTTCGGGAAGTGAAGGTGCTGCGGGATGTGAGGGGGATATTGCATTATATGAAAGAGTGCATGCAGATCCGAATATTGACTATCTGAATATCCATATTTGGCCTTATAATTGGGGATGGGTAAAAGCTGATAGTTTGAAAGAACTTCTTCCGCGAGCTAAGGAGAATACGAAGAAATATATTAATGATCACATGGTGGTTGCGCAGAAATATAAGAAGCCTGTGGTACTTGAAGAATTTGGTTTCCCTCGTGACGGTTTTCGTTTTTCTAAAAGTACTTCGACAGAAGTTCGTGATGAATATTATCAATATGTATTTGATTTGATTCGTCAGGACCGGGAGAACGGTGGACTTTTTGCCGGATGTAACTTTTGGGCATGGGGTGGTTTTGCTGAACAGAATTCCGACCATATCTATTGGGAAAAGGGAGATGATTACACCGGAGATCCGGCTCAGGAAGAGCAGGGATTGAATTCTGTTTTTGCAACGGATACTACTGTTGAGATTATAAAAACTGAAAATGCAAAATTGAAATAATATGATGAATATCTGGAAAAGTTTGTTGGCCGTTTGTCTGCTGATCGCAATGTTTGGATGTGGGGCAAGTGCGTCTAAAAAAGCAAATCAGGAAGGTGCTGCAAAGCAGTTGCCCCGTCTGTGTGTGACTGGTACGCAATTGATGAATGAACAGGGCGATACGGTTGTTCTGAAAGGTGTCAGTTATGGGTGGCATCAGTTTTGGCCTCGTTTCTATAATGCTTCTACCGTAGCTTATCTTTCTGGAGATTGGGGTGCGGAGGTGCTTCGAGCTTCTATGGGAGTGGACTTGGATAGTGCCTGCTATGTATACAAGCCGGAGTTTGGCATTAACTGTGTTACGACAGTAGTGGATGCGGCTATTGAAAATAATGTTTATGCAATAATTGACTGGCATAGCCATAATCTGCGTCAGGAAGAAGCCAAGGAATTCTTTGCACAAATGGCAACCCGTTATAAGGGTGTCCCTAATGTGATTTATGAAGTGTTTAATGAACCGGTGGAAGATAGCTGGGAACAAGTGAAGGCTTATTCTGTCGAAATTATCAAAACCATCCGTGCTATAGAACCGGAGGCTGTTATTCTGGTAGGTTGTCCGCATTGGGATCAGGATATTCACTTGGCGGCAGATGATCCTATTACCGGTTATAATAATATAATGTATACTGTTCACTTTTATGCTAATACTCACGGACAATGGTTGCGTGACCGTACAGACTATGCTTTGGGCAAAGGGCTTCCGGTATTTATATCCGAATGTGCCGGTATGGAGGCCAGTGGCGACGGTGCGGTAAATAAAGAAGAGTGGCAAAACTGGCTGGACTGGATGCAGCAACGTTCCATAAGTTGGGTAGCGTGGTCTGTTTCGGATAAGAATGAGACTTGCTCAATGCTTCTCCCCTCAGCTTCTTCTGACGGCAATTGGGCTGATCAAGATATGAAGGAATGGGGGCGGATAGTACGAGATGAACTGCAAAAAAATAGAATCATATAATCAATTCAGACATTAAAGCAAGGGTATGGGACTGATACTGTTATTTTGTAAATATAGTATTAGTTCCAGATAAAATTGTACTTGTTTGCGCCACTGATATCATCTACCTTTGTCGTGAAAGATTTGTGACATATTAAATCTAATAATTATAGTATGAAGAACTTTATGTTGTTTCTGATGACGCTCTTCCTGAGCTGTCATGTGATGGCCCAACAGACCACAGTTACCGGTACAATTACTGACGGTACGGATGGTTCCCCTCTGATTGGCGCCAATGTCCTGGTAAAAGGAACCGGTACCGGTTCTATAGCGGACGTAAATGGGAAATTTAGTGTGAGTGTTCCGACCGGTAAAGATGTTCTGGTAATTTCCTGTATCGGATATAAGCAGCAGGAAATTACCTTGAAGGCGGGACAAAAAGTTGTGAATGTGGTAATGAAGGAGGACTCTGAACTTCTGGATGAAGTGGTCGTTGTAGGCTATGGTACAATGAAAAAGAGTGACCTTTCAGGCGCCTCGGTCTCTATGGGCGAAGATAAAATTAAAGGCTCGATTATTACCAACCTCGATCAATCTTTGCAGGGACGTGCCGCTGGTGTGACGGCGGTACAGACTTCAGGTGCCCCGGGGTCAGCTTCCTCTATCCGTGTACGTGGGCAGGCTACCATTAATTCCAATGCCGAACCACTTTATGTGATAGACGGTGTGATCGTGCAAGGTGGAAGTACCAGTGGCTCTTCTTTAGGCTTTGGTGATGCTCTGGACAATGGTACTACGTCCACTATTTCCCCATTGTCAACCATTAATCCCGCTGATATCTTAAGTATGGAGATTCTGAAAGACGCTTCTGCTACAGCTATCTACGGTGCACAAGGGGCGAACGGTGTGGTTCTGATAACTACTAAGAGAGGTAGAGCCGGTGAAGCTAAGTTTTCTTACGATGGTATGATGGCTGTAAGTCGTCAGACCAAACGTTTGGATATGCTCAATCTCCGGGGCTTTGGAGGTTATTATAATGATTTTGTGGCTTCAGGCTTCGGTGGTGTGAAAGAAGATCCTTATTATAGTGATGTTTCTCTGTTGGGAGTAGGTACTAACTGGCAGGATGCCATTTTTCAAACAGCTTTCCAACAACAACATCAAGTGTCGGCACAAGGTGGTACGGAGAAAATCCAGTACTATGTATCGGCCGGTTATATGGATCAGGAAGGTACTATCATCGGTTCTGATTTCAATCGTTTGTCGTTGCGCGTAAATTTAGATGCGCAGTTGAAGAAATGGCTGAAGTTGGGCTTGAGTGCTACATTTGCTGATTCTAATGATGACATAAAGCTGGCTGATGGTGCCGAAGGTATTGTCGGTTTCGCTTTGACTTCTTTGCCTGAGGCTCCTATTTATGATATTGATGGCAACTATGCCTCTTTTGCCCGTGAGAACTACAGCATTCATAATCCTATTGCCAAGGCTATGGAGCACAATAATATGTTGAATCGCAAGAAACTTTCAGGCAATATTTACGCTGAATTGACACCTATCAAGAATATTACATGGCATGCGGAACTAGGTTATGATATTGGTTACAGTAAGGCAGAAGTGTATAATAACGCTATAGACTTGCCTAACTGGAAAGAAGCTAATGAAAGTAGTATTCAGAAAAATAACAATACTTTCTGGCAGTTGAAGAACTACGTGACTTATAATAACACGTTTGCCGAGAAGCATTCTGTAAGTGCAATGGTAGGTCAGGAATGCTGGGAAAGTAAATATGACTATACTAAAGTCGCTAACTCCAATCTGCCTTCCGATGCTGTACATAACCCGATGCTGGGTACCAATACTCCGACCATCGGTGCTGGTTTTGGCAGCAGTTCCATGGCTTCGTTCTTTACCCGCTGGACCTATAGCTATGACAACCGTTACAATGCTACCTATACTTATCGTTACGACGGTTCCTCAAACTTCGGCCCAAACAATCGTTGGGCAGGATTTCACTCTTTCGCTCTGTCTTGGCGCTTTACTAATGAGAAGTTCATGAAGAATATTAAATGGATTAGCAATGGTAAATTCCGTGCTGGTTGGGGGCAGACTGGTAATTCCAGTATTAATTCTTATGTGTGGGGTGTGAATATGCAACAGGTGTATACCTCGCTTGGAGCCGGTTACCGTCCGCAGAATATTCCTAATCTGGATGTGAAATGGGAGAAACAAGAACAGATCAATCTGGGACTTGACCTCGGTTTCCTCAATGATAGAATTAATGTAACTCTCGATTGGTATCAAAAGGAATCCAAGGATATGCTGATGGATTTGCAGATGCCTACTTACATGGGTACCTCGGGCAATGATAACTCTAAACTGCGGGCACCGATGGGTAACTACGGGCACATCCGTAATACCGGATTAGAGTTGACGCTGAATACTCACCCGTTGGTTGGCAATTTCCAGTGGGACTCAGAATTCCAGATCTCTTGGAATAAGAATAAGTTGATAGCCTTGAACGGTACAGCCAGTTCGGCTATTATGGGTTATGCGCAATGGGGAAGTACATTAGTAAGCCTTTCTGATACAGGCGAAAGTCTCTACTCTTTTTATGGATATGTGACAGATGGTATTTATCAGGACCTTGCCGATTTGCAAACTTCACCCAAACCTGTGAAATATCCGGCGAATGGAGTGTTTGATGGTGCTAATACTGTATATGTGGGTGATATTAAATACAAAGACCTGAATGGTGATGGTGTGATAAACGAGAATGACCGTACCAATATCGGTTCACCCATGCCTAAATTCACATTTGGATGGAACAATACGTTCCGCTATAAAGGCTTCGACCTGAGTATCTTTATCAACGGAAGTTATGGTAATAAAGTGATGAATCTTACTAAACGCAATCTGACTACTATGAGTTCTCCTTGGGCCAATCAACATGCTGATGTTTTGAACCGTGCCCAATTGGAACCGATTGATCCTTCTATTGTATATACCGACGGTACGAAGTGGTACAATCATGTGGAGAATGTACGTGTTGCCAATCCGAATGCTTCTTTACCGCGTGCTATTATTGGTGACCCTAACGATAATGACCGTATCAGTGACCGCTACGTAGAAGACGGTTCTTATATTCGTCTGAAGAATCTTTCGTTGGGTTATACTTTCCCTAAAAAGTGGATGAGCAAGTGCGGTGTGGAGAATCTGCGTGTTTACTGTAATATTCAGAATCTGTTAACCATTACAGGCTATGATGGTTACGATCCCGAGATTGGTGTCAGCACAATGTCACCGAATGTATATGGCGTGGATTTTGGACGTTACCCTTCACCCACTACTTACTCCTTTGGTTTGAATCTCTCTTTTTAACCGTTTAAATAGAATACACATGAAAGTATCAAGACTTAAATATATAGCAATGGGAGCGATACTGGGATTATCTTTTGTATCGTGCGAGGATTTTTTGGACAGACCCAATGAAGATAGTTACAACGATGGCAACTATTTCCAAAATGATGCCCAGACCAAAGTAAGTGTCAATACACTTTACAATTCACCGTGGTACGACTTTTTGAGTCGTGGGTATTACAAGATTCCTGAAGCTTTGTCGGGTAACTTGCTCTTGGGTGGAAGTCCCTATGCCAATTTTACGGTAAATGGTAGTGACGAAGATATGAAGAGTACTTCTAACTCATTGTGGGCTGTCAATGCACAGGCCAATACCATTTATAACCGATTAAAGACAGCCAATGCCTCAGAAAGTGTGAAGAATACTGCTATGGGTGAATGCTTGGCCTGGAAGGCGATGGCTTATTTCTATCTGGTACGTATTTTTGGGGAAGTTCCAATTGTACATGATAATAGTTCGGAAATAGCAGCAGGCAACTACAATGAAAAGTATAAGGTGAAAGCTGCCGACATTTATGAATATATCATTATGACTTTGGAAAAGGCTATTGAATTACTACCAGAGGAGAATCAGGCCGGACGTATAGACAAATGGGCTGCTAAGGGACTGCTGGCTAAAGTCTATCTGACAAAATCCGGAATCAATGCTAATGGTAACGGACAACGAGATGCTGACGATTTGGCTAAGGCTGCCAGTTATGCAAAAGACGTCATCAATAATTCAGGCAAACAACTGATGGCCAATTATGAGGATATTTTCAAAGGGGAGAATGATCTTTGTGAAGAGAGTTTATTCGGCTGGCGTTGGACTGCCGAACAAAATAATTATACTTGTGGAAACTGTCTGACCTCGGAACTTGCCATGAAGGGCTTTGAAACATACCAATGTTGGGGTGACTGGACTGCACCTTCTGTTGACTTACAAGATGCGTTTGGTGTTTCTCCGCTCGATAATCCTACTCAGCGAAATCAGAGTGATGCTCGTCGCAAGGCCACAATGATGATGGCTGGTGATAAGTACAGTTACTGGTGGCAGGACAAGGGAGGATTTAATTATTTGGATTTCCTGTATGATAAGGAATATGCACCAGGCTCTAATGATGGTCTGCAATCGGGTACCGGTGCCAATATCGCCAAACATCTTTATGGAAATACAAACGATCATATTAAAACTTTTGGTATCAGTCCGGGGCAGCAGTGCAGTTCACTAAATACTCATGTACTCCGTTTGGCCGATATATATCTGGTTTATGCCGAAGCTGTAATTGGTAATAACAATTCTACTACAGACGCAAGTGCTATTGATGCTTTTTATAAGGTTCGTCAACGTGCTGTTTCCGCTTATGAAAGACCCGCCAGTATTACACTTGATCAGGTATTGAAAGAACGCCGTTTGGAACTGGCTTTCGAAGGTGACTATTGGTTTGATCTTGTTCGTATGTCCTATTACGATGTTAATAAGGCTATGGATATCATTAAAGCGCAGCGTCGTAATGGTTATTATGGATTGCCCGACCTCTACAAGGAGTATAAGATGAATAATGTATGGAATGTGGATGAATCTTCCATGTACTACGAAACCAATACTCCGAAACCGAATGTAACCGCATCTATTTTTAAACTTCCTCTTCCTGACGAAGATGTGGTGTATAACCCTCATTTATTGGAAGATGCTCAGCACTTGGATGTAAGAGCAGAGTTCGTTTATTAATCAGTTAAACAGTAATGAATATGAAAATGAATATATATTTCAAAGGGTTGGTAGTAAGTCTGCTGCTGATTGCGGGAATGTTTACTTCATGTGAGGACCAACCTGATAAGTTTGAGCTTACCGGTGGTCTGCCCCAAGTGAGTTATATACGTATGCCTTATTTGGCACAATCGGACTCTCTCATCGTGGAGGCAAGCCTGAAATCTATTATTTGCCTTGTGGGTGATAACCTTACAAGTATCAAGGAGCTCTATTTTAATGATCAAAAGGCACAGTTGAATACCAGCTATATCACATCTCATACTATGATTGTTCAGATTCCTGATAATATACCTGAAGAAGTGAGTGATAAAATTTATATGGTGACTGCCGCGCAAGATACAGTAGAATATGGTTTCCATGTGATAGTTCCCAAGCCAATGATAGCTTCTATGTCGTGTGAATATGCCACCGCCGGAAGTGAAGTGACTCTTTATGGAAATTACTTCATTGATGATCCTAATGTACCGCTTACTGTAACTCTTCCTGATGGAAAGCAACTTACTACGTTTACAAAGCTCACTAATAGCACTATCACTTTCAGAATGCCCGAATGTGATACAGAGGGTTCTATTCGTGTAGCGTCTATTTATGGCGAGAGTACTTCTACGTTCCACTATCTTGATTCACGTGGTCTTATGTTCGACTTTGACGGAAAGACAGGTTTGAGTAATCACGGTTGGCACGAAAGAGAAATCAAGACGGATGAAACTTCACTTACAGGCAACTTTGTCCAGTTGGGTGACGGTACATCGAAAATGAGTGTGGACGGTGCTTGGAACGACGGTGTATTTGCATTCGAATATTGGTGTGGTTCGTGGGATAATCCGCAGAATGTGACATCGGGCGACGGCATTGCATTGCATAATCTGGTAGATTTTACAGATTTTGCTAATATGGCCTTGAAGTTCGAGATGTATATTCCTACGTCTAATCCGTGGAGTGCGGGTGCTATGCAAATTTGTTTTGCAGGCTATGACAAGGTGACACTGAGTGGTAATCCGATAGAAGGCTTTGATGGTGTTGTTGCAGGAGCCAATGCCAAGGTATTTAATGGAGAAGATGGTTTGGGGGCATACGGTCGTGCGTTGTATCGTCCTTGGATGGATACCGGTTCTTACGATACCGGTGATAAATGGGTAACTGTAACCGTGCCTATTTCCAACTTTACTCTCGACCGTTTAGGAGCAGCGGCTGAAAGTGTTCCCAGTTCACCGGGAGATTTTGCCAGCCTGACATTCTTTGTTGTAGGCGGAGGAGTGAATGGTACAGAGTGTACGCCGATTATCAAGCTTGATAATATCCGTGCGGTTCCCAATAAATAACCTTTAAAGATACTATAGATATGAACAAGACATATAAACTTTCGGCACTTTGGATGATGTGCCTCATACTCTTGGGTTGCTTGTCATTTTCGGCCTGCGATGATGGAGATGAAGAAGATACTAACCAATATAAAGGTGGTATCAGTTTGAATGTGTTTGGTCCCAGTCCTGTAGCCCGTGGCGGTGAACTCCGCTTCCTGGGTAGCGGAATGGACAAGATACAATCTATATCTATTCCCGGATGCGGGGAGATTACTGATATAGAAGTAATCAGTGCGAATGAGATACGTGTAACCGTTCCTCAAACGGCTGAAGTGGGATATGTCACTCTGAAAACACCTACGGGAGAGATTACTACAAAGACTAAGATTACTTATACCGAGCCTATAGGCGTAGAGACGATTACACCTAATCCGGTGAAACCAGGCGAAGTACTTGTCATCAAGGGTGAATATCTGAATCTTATCAAAGAGGTAATCTTCTTTGAAGAGTTGCCAGTGGGTGAGGACGACTTCATAGCTCACTCACGCAAGGAAATCCAGGTGAAAGTTCCAATGGAAGCAAGAACCGGTGACGTGACTTTGGCCGATGCTTCTTCCGAGGATTCCGATGCTTTGCGTAATTTAATCCATGTGAAGGGACTTGTTGTTATTTTGCCTTCTGTAGAAGCACCGCTTGATCTGACAGCAAAGAAACCGGGTGATGAGATTGTAGTGAAGGGTAAAGACCTTGATTTGGTGAATATTGTGAAGATGCCGAATGGGGAAGAAGTGGAATTTGATTATGCCAAATCAGGGGAAGGTGAAGAAACTATCACATTTATATTACCAGAGAATGCAACGAATGGCGCTGTTGTGATGATTCCCGCTTCGGGTGTGGAAGTAGCTATTGCCAACATTGGCATGGCACTGCCTGAAAAAGTGGTAGCAACTCCGGATAGCGGACTGCGCGGTGGCGACATGATTACATTGACCGGTATCAACATGGAACTGGTGACTACTGTTACATTCCCAGGTGTGGAAGAGGCTGTGGAACCTGCTTCGAAGAGTGCTGCCGAGGTGGAAGTGGTGATGCCTGTCGCAGCCATCAGTGGTGAATTGTTATTGAATACGGCAAGTGGTACTTCTGTACCGGTGGCTATTACCACTCTAAAACCTGAATTCATGGCATTTGTCAATGATGCCGTTTCTTTGGGCGGTGATGTAACTATTCAGGGTAAAAATCTAGATTTAATAGCTAAGGTCGTTTATACCGGTGGAGCCGAAGTGGAAGTTACTCCAACCTCTACTACGGAGTTGACCATCGCTATGCCTACAATGGGTACTGAATCGGGTGTATTAACCTTGGTAATGAGCAATGGGGAGAGCGTTGAAACAACGATTCTTACTATCAATGCACCCGAATTTTGCTACATTCCGGTATTGCCGGGCGAAGATGAAGAACTGAAGGGTGGAGAGATATTTACCATTGCTGTGGAAAATGGCGACAAACTGACCGGTGTGGAAGTGGACGGAAAAGCTGTCCAGTTTATTATCAATGGCAATACACTTGTCATAGCTGTTCCGCAGATGGCCAATGCCAATACAAAGGTGAAGTTGATATCGGCCAATGGATCGATAGAATACGCCATCGCATTTGTTCCTGCCACCAACATCAAGAATGAAGTTTGGAAAGGTTTGGTCGACATAACTTGGAATGAGGGAGGCCGTGTCATCATCCCGGCTTCTGCCTTCAAGGATGTGCCTGCCGGTGCCCGAATGGTGTTGCATTATGCGCAAAAGATAGACGATTGGGGACAGGCTCAAATCAATTATGGTGATTTCTCCGGCATCAACTTTACAGAGGGTGAATTTAAGGTTAATGGAATGTTAGTCCCTACCGATATTTATGGCTGGACATTTGCCAATCGTTCTACGCCTTTGGTGTTGACACAAGAAATATTGAATAACATTCAGGCCAAACAGAAAGAGTGCGAAGGCATCAACGATGCGGGTATTATTATCCAGGGAGACAAATTGACATTCAGTAGCGTGACGCTGGAATGGGAAATCTCGCTTGAACAGGATTTGAAAAACTGTGTAGTGAGACAGGATGATCAATCTGTTTTGATGCCTTTCCCAATTGCTGTGACTTGGGATGACGCAGGTCGTTTTCGTATTTTGATTGATAAGGAACCTTCCATTAAGGACATGAAACTGGTTGCAGGAAAATCTGCTATTCATTTTTATGTAAGCGGAACAGGTCAGTTCCAAATCAATGATGCGAACTGGACAGCACTCACAACGATTGCTGAATGGAGCAATGCATCTGCCCGTGTTATGGAATTACTGCTTACTCAAGAAATGGTTGATTGCCTGAAAGGCGTGAGAGGGGACGGTTGGAGTTCCACAGGATTGCTGATTCAGGGAGATGGAATGACCATTAGTAAGATAACCATATTACCGTAATGTTTAAAGAATGAATATTATGAAAATGAATAAGATATGGGCTGCACTGTTTGTGGCAACAGCCTTTGGACTTGTATCCTGCACTGATACCGATGCACAATATACCATTCCCGAAGTGGAGGCACCTGTACTGGTGTCCACCACTCCGGAGGCGAATGCTGCCAAAGTGAAGAGAGGTGAAATCACCATTGAGGTGAAGTATGACAAGAACGTGTTCTTCGCCACAAAAGACTTGGATAAGATTTCGTTTACGGGTGGCACGCTGATTAGTGCTGATGTATATGGATCGAGCAATGTCTTGACATTGACTGTAAATGTCCCCGAACGCGAAACCTTATGTACACTCTCCATTCCTGAGGGTGTAGTGCTGGGACCGAATAAGATGCCTGCTCCGGCAGTATCTCTTCAGTTTACTACCATTGCTTTGGACAAAACACCGGTAATGGCTGTTTCTACCAATGCTGTGAAACTTTATGATTATCTGCTTGCTAATTATGACAAGAAAGTCCTTTCGGGTATGATGGCTAAAGAATCATGGAATACGGATATGGCTGAACGCGTGTATGAGTGGACCGGTAAATATCCGGCACTCAATACTTTTGACTACGGACATCTGGCATGGTCTTTGGCTGGCGCCAATTGGATAAACTATGGTGATATTACTCCGGTAAAGAATTGGGCTGATAACCATGGGATTGTATCATGCATGTGGCATTGGAATGTTCCTAAGTTCGCTCCCTTAGAAGAAAGTATTGCCGCTACTGTTTGGGAAGGAGAAAAATCGACGGGCAACTGGGCTGAAAGCATTGATCTCCGCAAGAGTGAAGGCTTCGATACTTCTGTATTTGATAATGCAAAAGCCGGAGACTACATCATTGTCAAAGTGAAAGATTTGGATGCCGCTGTCGGTTGGTGGCAAGGTTCCGTGAAGAATGCCTCTTGGACAGATTTAGTGACCGGGTCAGGTGTGGTGGAGTTAACTTCTGCTCAAACTTCCTATGCTGTCCGGCTGACTGAAGATGCCTTGAATGAGGTGAAAGAGAATGGTTTGGTTATCAGTGGATGCAACCATACGGTTACGGGCGTTTACATCGGTACACCTGCTACGGTTTATGACTTGGGGACGGATTATACTTATAAGCCTGATGAGACGACTTTCGATGCTGCCAACGCTACGGTGGAAGGCACTTGGGAAAACAAGGTTTTCACTTCGGATATGGCTGCCGTGGCCGGTTACCTGAAACTGCTGAAAGATGCTGGTATCCCTGTGTTGTGGCGTCCGTTCCACGAAGCTGCAGGCAAGTGGTTCTGGTGGGGAAAAGACGCTGCCAGCCATAAGGCTATGTGGATTGCTATGTTCAACTACTTCAAGGCTCAGGGATTGGACAACCTGATTTGGGTTTGGACTACTGAAACAGGTGATGAAGATTGGTACCCGGGCGATCAGTATGTAGATATTATCGGACGTGACATCTATTCGAAGGATGCGGAGACTTGCGCATCGCAATATGCGGCTATCTCGGCTACTTATGGTAACAAGATGATTACGCTGAGTGAATGTGGTACTGTGGGTAAGATTTCAGAGCAATGGGCCGCCGGTGCACGTTGGTCTTGGTTTATGCCGTGGTATGATGGCGAGGAAGAAGATGGGACTCCTATAGTACATGCCGATGAGGCTTGGTGGAAGGATGCTATGGAACAAAGTTATGTGATAACTCGTGACGAGGTGCCTTCTATGGAGTAATCGGTTGTTTGCTGAGATTTGATGAATAAAGAGGCTTTATCACAAGCTGGTGAAGTCTCTTTATTATAAATAAAAATAAGGCAGTAAAATGATAAAATTGTATCAGTATGTCTGTGACTAATCCGCTATCTTCGCAAAGAGAAAAAGTAGAGATATAAATATGAAAGACCTTAGATTAATAACGATTACATTGGCCATGATGACTTTTGTTGCATGTGGACCGATTCAGAGAACACGGCAGAGTGAAGATACTCCGGTGCGTACTCCCGAGACTGAGAACCTGCTTATCAATCTTAAAAAAGTATCAGCTCGCGGATTTATGTTCGGGCATCATGACGATACCAACTACGGTATAGGTTGGGAAGGCGACGAAGGACGTTCTGATGTGAAGAGCGTTTGTGGAGATTATCCTGCAGTTATAAGTTTCGACTTGGGACATATAGAACTGGGTGATACTATGAGTCTGGATAAAGTTCCGTTTACTAAAATAAGAAAGGAGATATTGAATCAGTATAAGAGGGGCGGAATGTCATCTTTAAGCTGGCATCTGCGCAATCCGCTGACGGGGGGAGACTCCTGGGATGTATCGGATACGACGGTGGTGAAATCTATCTTACCCGGTGGAGCCAATCATGAGAAGTTTACCGGTTGGGTAAGTAAAGTATCAGCTTTTATCAATTCTCTACAAACAGAAGAGGGGGTAAAGGTTCCGGTACTATTCCGTCCGTGGCACGAACATACAGGCAGCTGGTTCTGGTGGGGCGAAAAACTTTGTACTCCCGAAGAATACAAGGCGCTTTGGCATATGACGGTGGATATCCTTCGTAACGATGGTGTGGATAATGCACTTTATGCTTACTCGCCTGGTTCAGAACCTCAGGATACCGCACAATATCTGAAACGTTATCCCGGTGATGAACTTATTGATCTGATTGGCTTCGACACTTATCAATTCGAGCGTGATACGTACCTCGCCAATCTTGAAAAATCACTTGCCATTGTGGATAGCATCGGTAAAGTGCACAATAAAGTAATTGCCATTACCGAAACCGGATATGAAGGCATCCCTGATCCGAAGTGGTGGACGGAGACCCTGTTGCCGGGCATTGGAAATTATCCGATAGCTTACGTTCTGGTGTGGCGTAATGCCCGTGAGCGTATCACTCACTTTTATGCTCCCTATCCCGGACAGACCTCAGCAGAGGATTTCATGACATTCTATAATAACCCTAAGACACTTTTTGCGGCAGACATAAACTCTTTGTATAAATAAGAAAAAACAATCAATATGGAAACTTTTAATGAGAAGGTAACAAGACTCTTTCAGAAGCATGAGGCACTGATAACAAGAACGAACGAGCCGATAGAGGAAGGAAACGGCATATTTACGCGCTATAAATATCCTGTAGTGACGGCAGCGCACACACCGGTATTCTGGCGCTATGACCTGAATGAACAGACCAACCCTTATCTGATGGAGCGTATCGGCATGAATGCCGCACTCAACTCCGGTGCCATCAAGTGGAATGGTAAATACCTGATGGTGCTGCGCATGGAGGGGGCTGACCGTAAATCATTCTTTGCCGTGGCAGAGAGCCCCAACGGTGTGGATAACTTCCGTTTTTGGGATTATCCGGTCACTATGCCCGAGGATGTGATTCCGGCTACTAATATATATGATATGCGTCTTACAGCACACGAAGATGGTTGGATATACGGTATATTCTGTGCCGAACGCCATGATGATAATGCACCCGTGGGAGATCTATCTTCGGCTACGGCTACGGCAGGTATCGCTCGTACCAAGGATTTGAAGACATGGGAACGTTTGCCGGATCTGAAAACTAAGAGCCAGCAACGCAACGTAGTCCTTCATCCTGAATTTGTAGATGGTAAATACGCGCTCTATACCCGTCCGCAAGATGGGTTTATTGATGCCGGAAGTGGTGGAGGCATCGGCTGGGCATTGGTAGATGATATGACTCATGCCGAGGTAAAAGAAGAGAAGATCATAGACTATCGTTATTATCATACTATTAAAGAGGTGAAGAACGGTGAAGGGCCTCACCCCATAAAGACTCCAAAAGGTTGGCTTCACCTGGCGCATGGGGTACGGGCCTGTGCTGCCGGACTGCGTTATGTGCTCTATATGTATATGACGGCTCTGGATGATCCTACGAAACTGATTGCTACTCCCGGTGGCTATTTCATGGCTCCCGAAGGAGAAGAACGGATTGGTGATGTGAGCAATGTACTCTTTACCAATGGCTGGATTGCCGATGAAGATGGTAAGGTATTCATCTACTATGCGTCTTCGGATACGCGGATGCATGTAGCTACCTCTACTGTAGATAAATTGGTAGATTATTGCATGAATACTCCGGTCGATGGTTTGTCTTCTTCCGCTTCCGTAGAGACTTTGAAGAAGCTTATCGACAAGAACCTGAAATTAAACATTAAATATTAGGTATGAAGCGCTATTTTTGTACTTTTATGCTCTTTTTTTAATACCTGATACTTAATACCTCATATTTCATACCTATGGCAACACTTAAAGAGAAAATTGGTTATGGCTTTGGTGATATGTCTTCCTCTATGTTCTGGAAGATATTCTCCTATTATCTGCCTATATTCTATTCTAATATATACGGGCTGAGCCTGGCGGACACAGGTGTCCTACTGTTAGTAACGCGCATTTGGGATGCGGTATCCGATCCGATGATGGGAATCATTGCCGACCGAACACATACGCGATGGGGAAAATACCGTCCTTATCTGCTGTGGATTTCTCTTCCGTTTGCTGTTTGCGGTATATTGATGTTTACCACGCCCGATTTTGGACCTACGGGGAAACTCGTCTGGGCCTACGTTACTTACATTCTGATGATGACGGTTTATACAGCTATCAATGTTCCTTATGGGGCTATGTTGGGAGTGATGACGGACGATTCGGATACGAAAACCGTGTTCTCTTCTTACCGGATGTTCTTTGCCTATGGTGGTAGTTTTATAGCCTTGTTTGCTTGGGAACCGCTTTGTACATGGTTCAGGGAGATGACTGGTTCAGTGACCGTCAGTTGGCAATATTCCATGATTGTGATTGCTGCATTGTGCTTTGTTGTGTTCTTGCTTTGCTTCAGTATGACGAGGGAATATGTAAAGAGTGTCTCTACAGTTTCTATCGGGAAGGACTTCAAGTCGTTGTTGTCCAATGTTCCCTGGTGGTTGCTGATAGGTGCGGCATTGTGCTCTAACTTGTTTAATACGGTGCGTGGTGCTACGGCTGCTTATTTCTTTAAAGATTATATAGGTGACAGTATCTTTTTAAACTTGGGTGACTTCACGATTTTGTTCTATGCCGGGTTATTCCTCGGAGTGGGTGAAGTTTCTAATATGATAGGGGTAGTACTGGCCGTTCCCCTTTCGCGTGGGTTGGGTAAGAAGTCTACCTATATTTTCACGATGGCGGCATTGGCGGTATTGAGTATCCTGTTCTTTTACCTGCCTTGCACACCGTTTGGTTTCTGGTTGATGTTGATAATGCAAATCATTATATCTATTTGTACGGGTATCGTTTCACCATTGATATGGAGTATGTATGCCGATGTTTCGGACTATGCCGAACTGAAGGATGGAACGGCTTCGACAGGACTTATATTCTCATCTTCATCTATGGCACAGAAGTTTGGCGGTGCGTTTGGCGGTGCGGCTGTGATGTGGATACTGGCGTCATTCGGCTACAATACGGCGGAAGGTGCCGTGCAGACAGCGGAAGCATTGACGGGACTGAACCTGCTAATGAGCTGGATACCTGCCGCTGTGGCTGTGGTGGCAATGATAGTCGTGTACTTCTATCCGTTGACAAAGAAGCGTGTGGAGGAAATTAACAAAGGACTGAAGAAAGTGCGAGCATCAGACTGAGGATTATACGATACGTATTTACCGATCCGCCAAATACGTATGCAGCGATCTGCCAAATACGTATGTGGTGGTCCAACAAATACCTATGTGTCGGTCTGCAAAATACTTGGAGTATAAGCTAACTAAAAAACTCATTGGCGAAATTCATTCATACCGGGAAAGAAAAGAACAAAAGTGATTAGTGTTTGGTGATAAGTGATTGGCGCCATTCGGTATATTATTTTTTAGACGCGGATGACACCGATAACGCGGATTTAAAAGGCTGCGCTATAAAAGTGGATAAAAAAAAGATCCGCGTCATCCGTGTCATCCGCGTCTAAAAGATTATTTATCATTTAACTCATAACCCTACAGAAATGAATCCCGCCAGAAGTTAAACTAAAAACAAAATTTTATGAACATCACGAATCTGCGAAAAGAGATGGAAGAAGAGTTAGTAGGCAACATTCTTCCTTTTTGGCTGAACAAGATGACAGACAAGGTGAACGGTGGCTTTTATGGCCGTATCTCGGGAACCGGAATCTTGATGCCGGAAACAGAAAAAGGTGCTGTATTGAATGCCCGTATTCTCTGGACTTTCTCGGCAGCCTACCGTTTGCTGAAGAAAGAAGAATACCTGTCTGCGGCAATGCGTGCCAAACGCTATGTGATAGATCATTTCTATGACAGGGAGTTCGGCGGCATTTACTGGTCGCTCGATTATAAAGGTCACCCATTGGATACAAAGAAACAAATCTATGCTATCGGCTTTGCCATCTATGGTCTGAGCGAATATCATCGTGCCACGGGTGATACCGAGGCTTTGGAATATGCCGTTCGTCTGTTTGAGGATATCGAGAAGTATAGCTTTGATTCTGTGAAGAATGGCTATTGCGAGGCTCTTACCCGAGAATGGGGAGAGATTGCCGATATGCGTCTTAGCGATAAAGACGAGAACGAACGTAAGACAATGAACACCCATTTGCATATCTTGGAGCCCTATACTAATTTGTACCGTGTATGGAAAGATGATCGCCTCAAGAGGCAACTTCGCAATTTGATAGAATTATTCACGGATAAGATTCTTAATCCTAAGACAGGACATCTGGAATTGTTTTTCGATGACAATTGGCGGAGTAAGTATCGCATTGTTTCTTACGGACATGATATAGAAGCTTCCTGGCTGATACATGAAGCCGCTTTGATTCTGGATGATAAAACTTTACTGGAGAAGGTAGAACCTTTAGTTGAGTTTATTGCCGCCGCAGCTGATGAAGGACTGACACCTGACGGTGCCATGATTTATGAAACTTTTCTGGATAGGCAGAAGACCGATACCGACCGTCATTGGTGGGTACAGGCAGAAAATGTGGTGGGACATGTCAATCTTTACCAATATTTTGAAGATGAAGTAGCATTGCAGAAAGCATTCCGTTGCTGGGACTTCATCAAGAAGCATTTGGTGGATTACGGGAATGGTGAGTGGCATTGGAGTGTGCGTGCTGACGGCACGGTGAATATTGAAGATGACAAGGCCGGATTTTGGAAATGCCCGTATCATAACGGACGTATGTGTATGGAGATAATGGAACGTTTTTCATAAAATGGTTTAGAGGTTAGAATGAGAAGATCGATTGGATTTTGTGTTGTGTTGTGGATAGGGATTGCGTTACAAGCGCAGTCCCTTTATCCTGATTTCAGTAAGATGAATTTCGGTTGTGATGGAAATAGCATCACGGCGGGTGAACAATGGTCGAAGACGGTGGTCGATCTGCTTGGATTTGCCACCCATCATAATGTAGCGGTAGGTTCTGCAACCTGGGCCTGTCATTCCGATACACAGGATTATGGAAGTGCAGGTTTTGCAGGGATATCCGGTGGTTGGCGTCCCACAGAAGACAGCCATGAATTGCAGATGCGGCATAATAATGTTTCTAAAGTTCACATCCAGAAATTCATTGCCGAAGTGGAAAACGGGCAATATCCCGTTCCCGATGTCTTTGTCTTCTCTATGGGGACAAATGACAAGAACCTTGGTTCTGCCGAAGAGTCCTTGAAAGGTAAGACTCTTGCTGAAGTGGACGTTACCACTATGGCAGGTGGTGCCCGTTGGGCTATACAGACCATTCTGGAACATTATCCCAAATGTCGTGTTTTTGTTTGTACCCCTATTCAGACCGGTGATGTAACCCGCAATGAACGTAATCTGGAGAAGATTGCCATTCTGTGTGAAATCTGCCGTGCTCTTTCTGTACAACTGATAGATTGTTACTCCAATAGTGGTATAACCGAGAAATTCGAACAGCCTTCGGGCAGGGGACGCTATCTGCGCGATGGCTTACATCCCGATAAAGAAGGGCAGGAGTTGATGGGGCGTTATATTGCGAAAGAAATACGGAATAATTTCTTTTAGGTGCGGGTTGATTTCTTTCTGTAGGGTTATGAATATAATTTTAGGCGCGGATTACGCGGATTACACGGATTCTTTTCCTGTAATATAGTGTGATAGCGCAGCCATTAATCCGTGTAATCCGCGTAATCCGCGCCTAAATCATTATCAGCATTTAGTTCATTACTATACCATTATGAATTAATTCCGCCAACAGGTGATATAGAGAATCTTTTCAAGACGCCTTCTTAAGCAACTTTTCGTCAAGCAACCGGAGTGCTTCCGCCTTGTCCGTTACTTTGACCACCAGCGACACATCATTTTCATCACTTCCGTAAGAAATCATCTTCAGCGGAATATTCCTCAATGCATCCATAATCCGTGCTTCGGTTTCGATGCACGATGATTTCATGTTTCCTACCACAGAAATGATACTCATCTTATCTTCCACCCATATCCGGGCATACTTGTTCAGTTCCCGCAGGATGAGAGAAAGAAAGTTCCTGTCATCTGTGGCTACGGATATGTTATCGTTGGATGAAGTCAGCAGACAGGGCATCGTCTTATATTTGGCGAAGATATCGAAAATCTTGCTGATGAACATATAAGGCCGGAGTGTATGGTTCGATTCGAACCGGATGTATGTGATAGAATCTTTGGTAGCGACTGCCTTTACCATGTTTCCGTTCAATCTGTTGGCGGATATATAAGTCCCTTCTGATGTCGGATTCATCGGGTTGAGCAGACGGATGGGAATATTCTCTTTCCATGCTGTAGCCAGACAAAGCGGGTGCAGGATTTGGGGATTAAAGTAGATGAGCCGTTCAGCTTCACTGAAACTCAGGTTTCTTATGGTGTCGGCATCTTTCACTACCAGTGTATCATTGCTGTGTATATCGACATCTGTCCATATCCGTATTTCCTCTGCCTGTATAGCTGTCCCTATTAGGGCAGCGGTGTAGTCACTTCCACCTTGTTTTAGGTAATCGGTCTCACCAAAGGCATTCCTGCAAATGCTTCCCTGTGTGAGAAACAGATGTGTATTGGGGTATGCTTTACATATCTCTTTCACCTTTTGGCTGATATATTCCTCATCCGCTTCCCCGTTCATACCGGTGCGTATGAAGTCGAAAGCACAAATCACGCTGTTGTCCATTCCCTGCTCCTGTAAGTAGAATCCCAGCAAGGTGGATGTCAGTAACTCTCCTTGTGCCAGAATTTCCTTTTCATCGGTAGAGTAGAAAGGTTCCATACTGTATTTCCATATTGCCTGGAAACAGTCGAGAATGCCCCGGATGGCTTCGTGCTTGATAGTGTCGTTCGTAAGTAGTTCATTGGCAAAGTCAATGAACTGGAATTCCAGTCGGGTTATTTTGTCGTGTGCTTCCTCTATGTTTCGGTTGAAGAAGCTGGCAGCTACCTCGCCCAAATGTTTGGTAACATCTTTGGGAGCGGATAGTACGACTATTTTAGACGTATTGTCTTGAATCAGTTTTGCCACATGTTGCATACCTCTTACGGATGCGGTTGCATTTCCATCGAATTTGTAGATTCTCATATTCTTCTTTTTTTAGTTATTAATCAAATCTTTTTGTGAAGCCCCTTGCCATTTCAGAATGATTTTATCAAAATGGAAGGGAAACTCCCCGCTGCCTGTTTGCTCTTTTCTGCTCTTATCTCCTTGTACGAATGGAGTTAAGCTCTAAAATCAGTTTCGGGGTTTTCAAGCTTTCTACTATAAAAGTTCAAAAGATGTGCCGTTCGTATTAGGGAAAAGCTTTATATTTGCACACCCTGTTTTTAGCATTTATCAGTTTAAAACTTATCCGAAAAATATGAGCAAGATTTTAATCGTTGATGACGAGGTGCAAATCCGTACCCTGCTGGCACGGATGATGGAGTTGGAGGGATATGAAGTATGTCAGGCTGGTGATTGCAGGGCTGCCCTGAAACAGTTGGAACTGCAAAGTCCCGATGTCGCTTTGTGTGATGTTTTTCTGCCCGATGGAAATGGGGTAGACCTGGTGTTGGCTATCAAGAAAGCTGCACCCAATGTGGAAGTCATTCTCTTGACAGCTCATGGCAATATTCCCGATGGCGTACAAGCCATCAAGAACGGAGCTTTCGATTATATCACCAAAGGAGATGACAATAACAAGATTATTCCCCTTATCAGTCGTGCGGTAGAGAAAGCCGCAATGAATGCCCGTCTTGAAAAGCTTGAGAAGAAGGTAGGGCAGGCGTACTCTTTTGATTCTATCCTGGGAGAGTCCAAATCTTTGAAAGATGCTGTTTTACTGGCGCAAAAAGTGTCGGTGACTGATGTACCTGTATTGCTGACCGGAGAAACGGGAACAGGCAAGGAAGTATTTGCGCAGGCCATCCATTATAGCAGCAAGCGTGCACGGCAGAATTTTGTGGCTGTAAACTGTTCTTCGTTTAGCAAGGAGTTGTTGGAAAGTGAGATGTTTGGTCACAAAGCAGGTTCCTTTACAGGGGCGTTGAAAGATAAGAAAGGACTTTTTGAGGAGGCGAACAATGGAACGATCTTCCTGGATGAAATAGGTGAAATGGCTTTTGAATTGCAAGCCAAACTATTGCGGATACTCGAAACGGGAGAATATATAAAGATAGGAGACACCAAGCCGACACGCGTCAATGTGCGTATCATAGCCGCAACGAATCGTAATTTGCCGGAAGAAATAGCCAAAGGACGTTTCCGGGAAGACCTATTTTATCGTCTTTCTGTATTCCAGGTGCATCTGCCGCCATTGCGTGAGCGCGCAGGAGATATCCGTCTGTTGGCAAAGGCTTTCGTGAAGAACTTTTCCGCACAACTTTCCCGCCCGGTAACTGAAATAACCCCTGACTTCTTCGCTACTTTGGAGTTACAACCGTGGAAAGGAAATATCCGCGAACTCCGTAATGTGATAGAACGCAGTCTTATTGTTTGCGAAGGCGAACAGCTGACTATTGCCGATCTGCCACTTGACATCCAGAATGCCCACTACGAACAGTCGGATGAAGAGACGCCTGGCAGCTTCGAACTTTCGGCTATGGAGCGTCGTCACATTGCGCGCGTATTGGAGTACACGAAGGGGAATAAGACGGAGGCCGCCCGTTTACTGAAAATTGGTTTGACTACACTGTACAGGAAGATTGAGGAATATAGGATATAGCTTGTATTCACAATCAGATCTGATATGACAATAAGATACCAAAATAGGAAGTTTTGCTGCTATATGTTGAACTTTCATCGTTATTAATAATAAGCGCTCCCGCTGGAAAGCTGCTTCTGGAAGAATATAACATTAGTTTATAAGGATTATATCATCTATTGGCAGCCCACAGATGATCTATTCAGCCCATATATATCATCTGTTTTAATCAAACAGATCATCAATTTCACTCAAACGGATGATGTGATTCGCAAAAGGGCTACACCTTTTGCTTCATAAGGCTACACTATCATCACTAAAAGGTTACACCATCTTCCAAAAAGGGTGTAGCCTTGTCAAAAAGCGGTCGATATTTCTCTATTTCAAAGAAGATAAGCAACGGAATCTAATAATCGATTTTGTGGGAATATATTATATATGCAATTAATAAGAACTAAATATGACGAAATCGGTTTCTAAAATATACTTTCTTTCTCGGTTTTAAGTCATATTGGATTTTTCTAACAGGAAATACTTGCGTTTTTTTGTAGCACAACAAGTATTGGTGCGAAAGAAAGAAATCTCAGATATCACGATTTACATTTTGACATTTTGATTAAGTTGCACAAAGTCCGATAGAAAAGTTCGACGCATGCAACGGGGGTATTGGGTAATCTGGAATCAGACAGAAATCGCCCAATAGTATTGTTTCTTTTCCTTATTCTTTCCCTCAATTCTTTTCAAAATAGATAATACCTTTTCATTTTGAAAGGGTGCTCTTTAAGGGAGTATCCTGATTCGCTTGTTGCATAAGGCTGTTTATTAGATGTTTATGAGTTTGTCCATCCTTCTGGCACGCTATTGGCACATAACCTTCCGATAAAATAAATAGTATTAATTCAATAAAGGTAAAAAACATGGGACTAACGATTTCATTTATTTTCTGCCTGCTGAGTGGTTTGTTCGCTTTCTGGCTGTTTTGGAAATGTGTGGACTGGTTTGAAAAGATTTAAGAAGGAGAGAGAATTATGTATACAGCATTATTTGTATTGGGTATTGCGGTTTTCGGGTATTTGATTTATGTACTTGTGAGACCGGAGAAGTTTTAAAGTAGAAAGAAAATGAACACAGAAATTTTAGGCGTAGCGTTGCAAGTTATCCTGATGGTGGTATTGGCTTATCCATTAGGAAAGTATATTGCAAAAGTCTATAAAGGACAAAAAACATGGTCGGACTTCATGAAGCCGGTCGAGAGATTGATATTCAAAGTTTCCGGTATCAATCCACAGGAGGAGATGAACTGGAAACAGTTCTTGAAAGCATTGTTGATATTGAATGCTTTCTGGTTTGTGTGGGGCATGGTACTGCTGGTTACTCAACACTGGCTGCCTCTGAACCCTGACGGTAACGGGCCGCAGAGTCCGGACCAGGCATTCAATACCTGCATCAGTTTTATGGTGAACTGTAACTTACAGCATTATTCCGGTGAAAGCGGATTGACTTACTTTACGCAATTGTTCGTCATCATGCTGTTCCAGTTTATTACGGCGGCAACGGGTATGGCGGCTATGGCAGGTATCATGAAGTCCATCAGTGCAAAGACAACGAAGACAATAGGTAACTTCTGGAACTTCCTTGTATTGAGCAGTACACGTATCCTGTTGCCTCTTTCCTTGATTGTGGGCTTTATCCTGATTCTTCAGGGCACTCCAATGGGATTCGATGGCAAAATGGAAGTGACCACGCTGGAAGGACAGGAACAACTGGTTTCGCAGGGACCTGCGGCAGCCATTGTGCCTATTAAACAATTGGGTACCAATGGTGGCGGTTATTTCGGTGTAAACTCTTCGCATCCGTTGGAGAATCCTACGTATCTGTCCAATATGGTGGAATGTTGGTCTATCCTGATCATACCGATGGCAATGGTTTTCGCACTCGGTTTCTATTCCAATCGTAAGAAACTAGCTTATAGTATATTCGGTGTAATGCTCTTTGCCTATCTGGCGGGTGTGGGCATCAATGTCTATCAGGAGATGAACGGTAACCCGCGTATTGACGAACTGGGTATTGCGCAGGATGGCGGAGCGATGGAGGGAAAAGAGGTACGGCTTGGTTCTGCTGCAACAGCCTTGTGGAGCATTACGACCACCGTCACTTCCAATGGTTCGGTGAATGGTATGCACGACTCTACGATGCCGCTCAGTGGTATGATGGAGATGCTGAATATGCAGATTAATACCTGGTTCGGTGGTGTCGGGGTAGGTTGGATGAACTACTATACATTTATAATTATAGCCGTGTTTATCAGTGGACTGATGGTAGGACGTACACCGGAATTCCTCGGAAAGAAGGTGGAGGCACGCGAAATGAAAATTGCGACCGTTGTGGCGTTGCTTCATCCGTTTGTGATCCTGGTAGGAACGGCTCTGTCTACGTATCTGTTTGCCCATCATCCCGATTTCGTGGCGAGTGAGGGCGGATGGCTGAATAATCCGGGTTTCCACGGGCTGAGTGAGCAATTATATGAGTTTACTTCGTGTGCAGCTAATAATGGGTCCGGTTTCGAGGGACTGGGAGATAATACTTATTTCTGGAATTATTCGTGTGGTTGGGTACTTATTCTGAGCCGTTTTATCCCGATTGTAGGGCAGGTGGCCATTGCCGGTTTGCTGGCGCAGAAGAAATTTATCCCGGAAAGTGCCGGTACACTGAAGACGGATACGGTGACATTTGCAGTGATGACTTTTGCGGTTATCTTCATTGTGGCTGCCCTGTCATTCTTCCCGGTGCATGCGTTGAGTACGATTGCCGAACATTTTAGTTTGTAATTCATAATTAGTAATTAGTAATTTCATAAAATGAAAGATAAGAAATCAGCTTCTTTGTTTCAAAAGGAGCAAGTAATGGAAAGCTTGAAGCAATCATTCGTGAAGTTGGATCCACGGGTGATGATTAAGAATCCGATTATGTTTACGGTGGAGCTTGTGACGCTGGTGATGCTGGTAGTCTGCATCCTCTCGCTGGGAACTACGGAATATGGAACATTCGGGTACAACTTTCTGGTGTTCGTCGTTCTCTTTGTTACTCTGTTGTTCGCTAACTTTGCTGAGGCTATTGCCGAGGCTCGTGGTAAGGCCCAGGCCGACAGCCTACGCAAAACGCGTGAGGAGACTCCCGCTAAAATTCTGATTGATGGCAAAGTCTGCAATATCAGTAGTGCACGCTTGAAGAAAGGTGATTACTTTATTTGCGAAGCCGGTGATACGATTCCGGCTGACGGTGAGATTGTAGAAGGACTGGCTTCCATTGATGAAAGTGCCATCACAGGCGAATCTGCCCCGGTAATCCGTGAGGCGGGTGGGGATAAAAGTTCCGTAACCGGTGGCACGAAGGTGCTTTCTGATAAGATAAAGGTATTGGTAACCCAACAACAGGGTGAGAGCTTCCTGGATAAGATGATTGCATTAGTGGAAGGTGCTACCCGGAAGAAAACACCGAATGAAATAGCGCTGACTATCCTGCTGGCAGGTTTCACACTGGTATTCGTGATTGTTTGCGTCACGCTGATTCCAATGGCGGACTATACAAATATAGATCATCCGGGAACGTACATCTCGATTGCAGCTATTCTTTCCCTGTTTGTTTGCCTGATACCGACCACGATCGGTGGCCTGCTTTCTGCTATCGGCATTGCAGGTATGGACCGTGCGCTTCGTGCCAATGTGATAACGAAATCGGGTAAGGCAGTGGAAACGGCCGGTGATATTGATACGTTGCTGCTGGATAAGACGGGAACTATTACAATCGGTAACCGTAAAGCTACGAAGTTCTATGCAGCTCCCGGTGTGGACGAACGTGATTTTATTGAGGCTTGCCTGCTGTCCTCCATCTCCGATGAAACACCGGAAGGTAAATCAATTATAGAATTGGGACGGGAAACAGGTCGTCGTATGCGTGACCTGAATACTACGGGTGCCCGGATGATTAAGTTCACTGCTGAAACAAAGTGTTCAGGTGTGGATTTGCAAAATGGTACTCAGATACGTAAAGGTGCTTTCGATGCTATCCGTAAGATTGCAGAGAGTGCCGGAAACAGTTTCCCGAAAGAGGTGGAAGATGTGATTGCTGCAATTTCAAGTAACGGTGGTACACCGTTGGTAGTGTGTGTCAACCGGCAGGTGGCTGGCGTTATTGAGTTGCAGGACATCATCAAACCAGGTATTCAGGAACGTTTCGAACGCCTTCGTAAGATGGGAGTGAAGACGGTGATGGTGACTGGAGATAATCCGCTGACAGCAAAGTATATCGCAGAAAAGGCTGGTGTGGATGATTTTATAGCTGAGGCTAAGCCGGAAGATAAGATGGAATATATCAAGAAAGAGCAGCAGTCCGGTAAACTGGTGGCAATGATGGGAGACGGTACAAATGATGCTCCGGCATTGGCACAGGCAAATGTGGGCGTTGCTATGAATAGCGGTACGCAGGCTGCAAAGGAAGCCGGTAATATGGTGGACTTGGATAATGATCCTACGAAGCTGATTGAAATTGTGGAAATCGGTAAACAGTTGTTGATGACGCGCGGTACGTTGACCACGTTCTCTATAGCAAATGACGTGGCTAAATACTTTGCGATTATTCCCGCTTTGTTTATGGTAGCCATCCCTCAGTTGGCACCGCTGAATATCATGGGGCTGCATAGTCCTGAGTCAGCCATCCTTTCAGCTATAATTTTTAACGCTATAATTATTCCCATATTGATTCCGTTGGCACTGAAAGGAGTACAGTATAAACCGATTGGTGCCAGTGCATTGCTTCGCCGCAACTTGCTGATTTATGGCTTAGGCGGTGTCATTGCACCCTTTATCGGAATTAAATTAATAGATATGATTGTCAGTTTATTCTTTCAATAAATAAAAACAGTAATGAAAACATTATTCAAATCCCTTAAAATAACACTTGCATTTTGCGTGTTCTTCTCTGTATTCTATATCCTTATCCTGTGGATATTTGCCCAGGTGGCAGGTCCCAATAAGGGTAATGCGGAAGTAGCGACTCTGGATGGTAAAGTTGTCGGTGCCGCTAATGTAGGACAGATGTTCACAAAAGACATCTACTTCTGGGGACGCCCTTCCCATGCCGGTGACGGTTACGATGCTACCAGTTCTTCCGGTAGCAACAAAGGCCCTACCAACGAAGAATATCTTTCGGAAGTAGAAGCCCGTATCGATACTTTCCTCGTACACCATCCTTATTTGAACCGTAAAGACGTTCCGGCAGAAATGGTAACTGCCAGTGCTTCCGGTCTTGATCCGGATATCACTCCCGCCAGTGCTTATGTACAGGTGAAACGCGTGGCCCAGGCACGTGGCATGGACGAGGCACAAGTAAAGACTCTCGTAGACAATGTAGTGCAGAAGCCGCTTCTCGGCCTTTTCGGTACGGAGAAGGTGAATGTTCTGAAACTGAATATCGCACTGGAAGAAGCAAATAAGAAATAACTTTAGGTTGGTAGAGAGGCGGACAGATTCCATTCATATTTTGCCATGGTGATGTCTAAAACAGGGTGAATGGAACGCTGCCTCTCTTTTTTAAAGACAACCTTACTTTTAAAAAGATTGAATGAATTATGAAAAGATTAAGAAACAATATTTTTGCGACAGCAGCAGTTGCTGTTGCCTGTATTTTAGGAACTAAAAGTGCAAAGGCTCAGGAATTTACTGTGCAGGGTGATTTAGTCAGCTCTTACGTCTGGCGTGGTGTTTATCAAACCGGAGCAAGTTTCCAGCCGACTTTAGGATTCAGCATAGGTGATTTTTCTGTGACAGCCTGGGGCTCGACAGACTTCGATGGTAATAAATCTTCAGAAGGACTGGCAAGCAAGGAGATAGATCTGACGGCTGCTTATACTTTAGGTGAATCAGGGCCCACACTGTCCGTAGCAAGTCTATGGTGGGCAGGTCAGGGAGCCGGGAAGTACTTCAACTTCAAGAGCCATGAAACTGCTCACTTCTTTGAAGCAGGTTTGGCTTATACGTTGCCTTGTGAGAAACTTCCTTTGTCTATGGCATGGTATCTGATGTTTGCCGGTGCCGATAAGAATGAGGAAGGTAAGCAAAATTATTCTTCCTATTGCGAGCTGAACTATCCGTTCAGTGTGAAGTCGGTAGGTTTGAATGCAACCGTAGGATTCGTTCCTTATAAAACTTATACAGTAGGATATGGAAATTCCGGTTTTGCTTTTACCAATGTAGCGTTGAAAGCTACCACGGCTATCAGGATAACAGATTCGTTTTCATTGCCTATCTTTGCGCAAGCTATCTGGAATCCATGTTTGGAGGATGCTCATTTGGTATTTGGTATAACGTTGAAACCGTGATAACTAAAGATTAGGCACGGATTACGCGGATTACACGGATTAATAACTGCACACAGTAAGAAATTCGTGTAATCTGCGTAATCCGCGCCTAAAAATGAAAGTATGGACAGAGAACAAAGCGTACAGCACTTCCTCGACCTCATAAAGAAATCCCGTCGTGGCAAGTTCAAGATCTACATCGGCATGATTGCCGGTGTAGGTAAGTCGTATCGGATGCTCCAGGAAGCCCATGAGTTGCTGGACAACGGTGTAGACGTGCAAATCGGCTACATCGAAACCCACGGACGTGCCGGGACGGAAGTATTATTAGAAGGGCTCCCCGTTGTCCCCCGCCGCCGGATATTTTATAAAGGCAAGGAACTGGAAGAGATGGATTTGGAGGGTATTATCCGTATCCATCCCGATATTGTCATTGTAGACGAACTGGCGCATACCAATGTAGAGGGCAGCCGAAACGAGAAACGCTGGCAAGACGTGATGGATCTGCTGGACGAAGGTATCAATGTGATTTCCGCTGTCAACATCCAGCACATTGAAAGCGTCAACGAAGAAGTTCAGGGTATCTCCGGCATCGAAGTCAAAGAGCGTATTCCTGACAGTGTATTGCAGGAAGCGGATGAAGTGGTGAACATCGACCTCACTGCCGAAGAACTCATCACCCGCCTGAAAGCCGGTAAAATCTATAAACCGGAGAAAGTACCCATGGCACTGAATAACTTCTTCAAAACCGAGAATATCCTTCAATTGCGTGAATTGGCTTTGAAGGAAGTAGCGTTGCGTGTGGAGAAGAAAGTGGAGAATGAAGTGGTCGTTTCCAGTGTAGGAGTCCGGCATGAGAAGTTTCTGGCATGCATCAGCAGTAAGGAGAAGACGCCTCGACGCATCATTCGTAAGGCGGCACGTCTGGCAACCCGTTACAATACTTCTTTTATAGCCCTATATGTACAAACACCCCGCGAGAGTGCTGACCGTATCGACCTGGCAAGTCAGCGCTATCTGTTGAATCACTTTAAGTTGGTCACTGAGTTGGATGGTGAAGTGGTTCAGGTACAATCCAAAGATGTATTGGATGCCATCATCCGTACTTGTAAAGAGAGACAGATCACTTCTGTTTGTATGGGCAGTCCTTCTTTCCGTTTACCTCAATCTTTGTTTATGGTGTTGAAATACAGAAAATTTGTGAATGATTTAGCTCAGGCAAACGTAGATTTGATTATACTTGCATAAAATTTAATTCATCAGTGCATTATGAATATTCGTACTAAATTAATACTCAGTGTAGGCATTCTGGCTGGTATGATCATTCTGCTGGTTGCTCTCTCCGTAGTGAATCTTCAGATACTGACAGCTACCGAACCAGACAGCCCTGCCGCCATGCCCGGACTGGAACGTGCTTTGCTGTGGATTTCCGTTACAGGTGCTATTTGCATTCTTGCCAGTATCGTGTTGCTGGTCTGGCTTCCCCGTTCCATCAACAAGCCTATTCAGGAATTGACGCGTGGTATCCTTGAAATTGCCAATCATAACTATGAGAAACGTTTGGATATGAGCGGACACGAGGAATTCCGTCAGGTGGCCGATAGCTTCAACAGTATGGCTGAGCGCCTGACTGAATATCGTGCCAGTACGCTGAACGATATTCTTTCTGCAAAGAAGTTTCTTGAAGCCGTTGTGAACAGTATTCATGAACCTATTATCGGTCTGAATTGTGAGCATGAAATACTCTTTATCAATAAAGAAGCACTCACCGTATTGAATCTGAAACGTGAAGATGTAATCCGCCACTCTGCCGAGGAACTGTCCTTAAAGAATGATCTCCTTCGTCGTCTGGTTCGGGAACTGATTACTCCGGGTGAGAAGAAAGAACCCTTGAAAATCTATGCGGATAATAAGGAAAGCTATTTTCAGGCTTCTTACATCACCATTATAAATACGGATGCCGATACGGATGAACCGCAGAACTTGGGTGATGTGATCCTGCTGAAAAATATCACCGAATTTAAAGAGTTGGATTCTGCCAAAACAACCTTTATCTCCACCATCTCCCATGAACTGAAAACGCCTATCTCAGCTATTCTTATGAGTTTGCAGTTGCTGGAGGATAAGAGGATAGGAGCTTTGAATGATGAGCAGGAACAATTATCGAAAAGCATTAAAGAAAATGCCGACCGCCTGCTGGGTATCACTGGTGAACTTCTGAATATGACACAAGTAGAAGCTGGCAAGCTCCAGATGATGCCGAAGATAACCAAGCCTATCGAACTTATAGAATATGCCATTAAAGCCAATCAGGTTCAGGCGGATAAGTTCGGTATCCAGATAGAAGTAGAGTATCCGGAGGAAAAAATGCCGAAACTGTTTGTGGATAGTGAGAAGATAGCTTGGGTATTGACGAACCTTCTGAGCAATGCAGTCCGTTATTCAAAAGAAAACGGGCGTGTCGTTATTGGTGCCAAGCGTGAGAAGGAGTTTGTTGAACTGTATGTGCAGGATTTCGGCAAAGGTATCGATCCCCGTTATCATCAGAGCATTTTCGACCGTTATTTCCGTGTGCCCGGCACAAAGGTGCAAGGCAGTGGACTGGGACTTTCCATTTCAAAAGATTTTGTGGAGGCACATGGGGGAACACTGACGGTGGAAAGCGAATTGGGGAAAGGAAGTAAGTTCATTATGCGACTGAAAGCATAAACGAATAAGCCCCTACAACTATCATGGGAGCATTTCATGATTGTTTGCAGGGGCTAATTTATTCTTATTTACTTTGTACCTATGTTATACAGCCAGATTCCATACGTGAAAGCGTTAGCGTATTTCTGTGGCTTTATTCCATCCGGGCGGAACCATTGGCCTATGTTTGCGAACGGAGTGAGAATCACATCTATCTCACTACCTTTATATAAGGCTTTCGTTTGATAAACCGGCCCTAACATATTGTTATCAGGCTTATTGATCAGTGTAGGTTTCATCGTTGTATTCATCCGTATATCCTGATCCATATTCACATCATCGTTGCAAAGCTGCTTATTCCATACCATGTCCAGTGAGTAAACAATCGGACCGCGTACAAAGGCATAAGGAATTCTATCAGTCGGTTCTTCCTTATACATGATTTCCCCACCTGCTAGTTTATAGGAAACATATTTGCTATGATGACTACGTGATACCCATTTCTCTTCCATAGGGAAAGTGATACTTACTTTATCCCCTTTTGTCCACTTGCGTGATAATTTCAGGTAAGCACCGGGCTTTACATCTGCGATGTTTTCACCGTTCACCTTTATTTCCGGATGTTCACACCAGGAGGGGATACGTAGGTTTAATGTTTTGTTTTTTGCTTTCTCTGAAACAATGGTCAGCTGCATATTTTCGGATTCCGGATAGTTTCCGGTGATTTCAAATGCGAAATCCTTTCCGGTATATTGCGAGGGGATGTATTGATTGATATAAAACTCTTTTCCTTTTTCTGCGTAAATGAAGGTGGGTAACATTGAGATAATCCGGTGTCCGCTTGCTGTGCAGCAATCCGGCCCATGGAAATAACCGTCAGGCTTACTTCCATTCGGAGCTGTATGATATCGACAAACTCCGCTTTCACAATCCTGGGCGGCAAATACATGGTTAATCATCAGGCGTTCCATGGCATCCGCATATTTGGATTCTCCGGTTAATTCCAACAACTGTTGTGTGAGTTGCATCCATGACATTGTGGCACAGGTTTCCACGATATTACCTGAAAGTGGTTTCACATAGTCGTGTTCATAATGTTCGGCAACACTTACACCACCGGTGATGTACATCTGGCGTTCATGAATGTCGTCCCATGCTCCGGACACTTTACGCAGCAACGTTTTATCACCGGTGATACGATACAGTCGCAAGAAGCCCATAAAGTTCATGTGGAAAGTATGCGAATGTACATAAGGTTGAAGTTTATCCACCCCTAAAGTACCGTCCGCAACGGAATCCAAACGGGAGAATGCATCCCATCCACTCCATTTGTCGATGTTGCTGACTACCCATTGGCTCCATTCCAGATACTTCTTCTTTCCTGTCAGTTCATATAGTCTTGTTATGGGGTCACAAAGTAAAGTACCTTCCCAAGAATAGTGTACACTATGCCCTGCAAAGTCTGAGTGTCCGTCCAGATGTTTTTGGTTGTTTTCAGGTGCTCTCAGATCAGAGGGCCAGAATTCCAGTTTACCCGGTCCGAAATATTGCAAGAAATAGTCTGCCAATTTCTCTGCGGCAGTTAGTGCTTTTTTATCTCCTGTTTCTTCATATACTGTGATAAAGGCATGAAAAACAAAATATAATTCGTAAGCGTCCATTCCTCTGACTGGTCTTTCGGGAGACCGGAAACTCTTGGCTGTGGCTCCTACATAACCGTTTGCTTCCTGTGAGTCAATGATGCGATTCAGTACGCTTTCAGCTTTAATTAGTAATTCCTTGTCATCACCTTGAACTGCCGACAGATAAGCTGATTCTATCCACTTTCCATGCTGTTCTGCCTGTGTCCAGTCCCAAGCCGAATGTTGCCTGTTTACAACAAAGTCCACATATTTATCTATTGGAAAGTGTTTCAGGTAGGCATTCCGGTTAACTTCCATACGATGTCCGAAGAATCCGGTTATATTTCTTACAGAAGAAACAGGTACCGGCTTTTCCAGTAATCCTACTTTATCGTGATTCTGAGCATTAAGCTTCGTCATCAAACTGGCAAATACTAAAATTGCAATAATCTTTGTTTTCATACTTTGATATGTTAATAATGAATTGTTTTTAATGGTTTATATGCATTATTTCCACCATATTGTAACTTCTTCGGTGATTTCACTTACTGGTAATCTCACTTCCCATCCGACAGTACATTTCTGTATCGTACAAACTTTCTTACCCACTTGTACTTTGTAAGGAACAATTTTGTCTGCTCTGATTTGTAATAATGTTGAATGCCCAGATTTAGATGGCTTAGTACCCATAGCGGTATTAATTTTATTTTCCAGCATAAAATGCGATTGTTTCCCCTTTCTTTCAATCTTTATTGGTGCTTCTGGTAGAAATCCGTCTCTTGACAAAGTGAGATGATAGCGAAATTCAGAAGTTATAAAACTGAATTGCTGTCTTACCCCGTCACGCGGAATAACAGACAGGGAAGTTTCCTCTTTGCTCAATACCCCACCATAGGCATGGAGACCAAAGATTGAATCCTGTATTACAATTGTGCGGGCAGTATGAAAGGCCGCGCCATATCCTAGGTCTATCTCTCCATCATAACGCCAAGGGCCACGCTTTTCATTTCTATGCAACCATGTATATCCATTCTTTGCACCTACAAAACACCATCCGGTGGCTCCGTCTTTTTCTTTTCCCGGATACCAATAGCCATAGTTGGATGTCTCGTTTCCTGTATTCATTAACGACCATGAGCTAAGGAAAGAGTTATATCCTAATTCGATCCAATCAGGGTTCTTCGAGTAAAGCAGACCATAATCCAGTACAGACCAACCTCCCATCATGGCCATATAAGACATGTCGCCCGTATGTTGCTTGAATGCGCAATCTGTGCCGGACAGGTAATATTTGGGAGCTATCCACCCGCGTACGGACAAGCCTGCATAATGCTGTTGCTTCATAAATCTTTCAGCATCTTCTACTGTCACCTTCGGGTGTGAATGCCACGTTCTTTTATTTTTGTCATACCATAAGTCTTTATCCGGTTTCATCGGATGTTCTATCGCATATTTAGCCAGGGCATACGATGATTCAAAAGCTGTGCGGTCAAAACTATGTTCCGAACGATAAGGATATTTATCGTCATAAATAAAATACTTGGCTTTTTTCTCCCATTCGCCTCTCAAGTATGCAGCTTCATCGTTCCTGCCTCTTTGTTCCAATCCTTTTATAAGTTCAAGAACTACCCATTCGTTATACATACCCCATTTATAGATATCCAGCCAAGACCAAATTTCATACGGATACTTAAAGTAAGCCATAGCGGTCTGTACAGCTCGGTCGAAATACTCATCGGCAGTCAGGTAATGTGTCCATTCGGGAATCATTTCCGCTATTTGTGACATGTGATAATAAAGCTTGAAAATATGTGGATAATCATATGCTCTCCAGACTTTTATCCGATCTTTTGCATCATATTTGTATAGCTTTTGTAAGGCTGAATCACGGGCTACATGCCAGTTGGGTACCCCGTAGATAGCGAATGGATAAGGAGTTTCTTGATCTGTTCGTTGGAGTTTTCCCCATACAAAATTCTTCAGGTAGTATTCTAAGGAAGCTATTTCCGTAGAATCAGGATACACTACATTTTTAGCGGCAACAAAAGGTGCCTTACTCAATATCGGATCATCACATCCCCAGACGTATTCCCACCAACCATTAAATCCGTCGGTATCTTCCGGCCCTCGTAGTTTCCCATATTTCATATCATATACAGAATACAAGCCATCCCACCATTTGCCCGGAGCTTTATGTTGCTGTTTGTTGACAATGAAAGAGCTCCTTTTTTTGATAAGAACATCCAGAGGTTCCGTAGAAAAGAATTCTAGGAAAGACTTTTCACCATGGTTATAATTGCCCCAAATAATATTCTCTCCAAGTTTGTGAAAACGTATGTCATACAAGTACCTGCCATCGGGACTTCTTCCAAGCTGTTTAATTTCTGTTTGTTGCGGATGTTCTGCTACAAGAGATTGAATTGTTCCTTTGAGACGAATGGCAACTCTTACAGATAAATCACTGGGAATAGTATATCCGGGGGCGGTACGAACATCCAGTAATCCATTTGTATAAATGGCGTTACGTATGTCCTCATATCGGGAAACGGAAGTGAGTAAAAAACTATAGTTTACTTTTTCTCCAGGTGTCAATACTCTTGTTGTATGAGGAATACGCCAGCTGCCTTCAGTTTTGGGACCAGTACATCCGGAATGAAGATATGCTGTATATACATTATTAGTAGTATCAAAGTATTCCAGTGGAGTGCCCTCACCGGTCATCATGATATAAAAGGGACCCACACCTGATGGTTTGGAAAGTATCTGAAATGAAGAATTCAGAGCTATATTGTGCTTATGTGTAAAGTTGCTCTCAAAGATTGTGCTTGGAGCGGCATTGAATCCTTCTCTCCACTTAAAGGGGAAAGCTATATCACCTAATTCTACAGAGCGGTTGGTAATATTTGAAATTTCGATTTTCAAATGCAGACCATCTTCAGCGAGAGTGTAATATCGCTTCATACATAAAGGCATATAGCACAACGAATCAGTATATACATATGTATTTTTATTTATACAAGTACGTCTGGTCAATCCCGTTTCAAGCATATTCCAGTCTTCTTGGTTGACACGATATCGTATCAAAATATCTCCCCACATCTGATTGTCTGCTATCAGGTTGACAGAATCTCTGTCAACCTGAAAAACAGACACGCCATCTTCTGAAAAATCAGTCCGAAAACAATCGTTTTTCACTGTTATATTTTGGGCGTTCAATCCTGATATTGAGTAGATACACAGGGCTACAAGTGTCCCGGTACATCTCTTTATCATTGCTTTTGTCATATAATGAATTAAATCTTTTAATTTGCGTAGGCAGGATTCTGTGTTAATTTTGGATTGGCATCTACGGCTCTCTGAGGTATTGGGAACACAATACGATGATCGCCCTGCGGTTTATGTGACAACCAGCTTTTCTTACAGAATATGCCAAAGCGTATCATGTCTCTCCGGGTATATCCCTCCCATACGAACTCCCAACATCTTTCATCAAACAGGCGTCCGAATTCTATTGGATCTTGGTTACCGGGATCTGTGATCTGATATTTTTCAACCACTCCCCATTTGTAACTGGAATTCTCTTTCAATTCATCGTCTGTTACAATTGCTTTTGATGGGTTTGCTTTAAAAGCTCTTTTTCTTACTTCAGTTACTAATTCACCGGCTCCGGGCTGATTTGTCCTTAACAAGCATTCGGCTTTCATCAATAGTACTTCCGAATAACGTAAAAGTGGAATATCTGTGCTACAACTCCATTCTGAACCGGCAGGAACTTCTTGTTTATTATACCTGTATCCTTCCATTTCGTTTGTATAATTTCCGTCAGGAAGTTCTTTGGAGAATATTAATAGTTCTCCTTTCTTGTCATAAACACCGTATAATGGATTTCCTTCTGCATCAAATTGCTGGCCCATCAACCAGGTGTCTTCAAGCCTGGAATCACCTTCCTGATAGGTATCAATGAATTGTGTTGTACCTTTCGGCCCACCGGCTGCATTGGGTACTGCGTTCAAAAGGAATTTCTTTTGCAGCTCACTATGCCATGAATTCATGAAAAGGTAGTTTCCTACTACTCCCCTATTGTAATCATAAGGGATTGTAAACAACACCTCCTTTGAAGATTCCACACCTTGAGCCCTGAAGGAGTCTTTAAACTCTGGTGACAGATCGCATTTTCCGCTATTAATGATATCGTTGCATTGTGACAGACATTCATTCCAGCGGGCGGTACCCGTATAGACTTCTGCATTCAGATATACATTGGCTAATATAGCTTTTCCTGCCCATCTATTAATGCGTCCATACATATTACCCCCTTGTTCTTCGTTCAGGGAAGGTATCACTTCACTTAGTTCCCTTACAACGAAATTGTAAACCTCTGCTCTTGGCGTTTTCTCCGGAAGATCCTGAGACATGGTCGTTACCAATGGGATATCACCAAAATTATCAAAGAGAATCCAATAATAATAAGCTCTCAATGCCCTTAATTCAGCCAGACCCGTTTGCTTTTCTGTAACCGATGGAGAAGGTATCAAGTCGCGTTCAAGTTTATTAATGGCGCTGTTGCACAATATTACACCGGTGAAATAGTTGTTCCACAAGTCTGAAATCTGTCCCAGTTCAGAATTCCAATTGTGGAATTGCAAGCGTTTATAGATACCCCCGTCATCCCAACCGCTTGCATTAGCAGGGGTTGATATACAACATCCCGTTAATTCCTGAGTTTGCCAATACGTGCCCACATAACCATAATTTAACGCTGCATAAGCTCCTGCGATATTAGGTCCAAAATCTGCAAGAGTATAATTATAGGTTTCTTCTGTAACAGATGAAAATACTTTCTCATCCAGGTCGGTGCAATTGATAGTACCTATCGTCAATAAAAACAAAGATATATATTTAGTGAAAGTTCTTTTTTTCATAATAATTCGTTTTAATAGATTAGAAATTCAAATTTATGCCTAAAGAGAATGTGCGGGCAGAGGGGTATCTGTATCTGTCATCTATACCGGGAGTCAGGCCTGTAACTCCGACTTCCGGGTCAATTCCGCTATATCCGGTTATTGTGGCAAGATTTGATATACTACCGTAAATTCTGAAACTTTTTACCCATTTATTCTTTCCAATCTTCGGAGTGTATCCGATTGTGATATTGTCAATTTTCCAATAATCACCATCCTGAACGAAGTAGCTTACGTACTGCAAGGACTGGTCGTAAGCCAATGGTCGTTTGCCATATACATTATCAAATGCTTTTTCCATAACATTATCTCCTCCTAATAATGAAATAGGAGCTGCGTAATGCATCTCTGCCATATTTAATATCTGAAAGCCGAATGCTCCTCGCATAGTGACAGAGAAATCAACCTGTTTATATCTGATTGTATTATTCCAATTCAGGTAAAATTTGGGAAGACCATTACCCAGAACTTTCTTGTCGGACTCCTGTTGTTCTGAAATCGGTTTGAGCTTGCCATCTGCGCCTTCTATTATCCAGTGTCCGTTTTCGTCTATATCGATAGTTTTATAACCATAAAAGTTTCCAACGGGTTCTCCTTCTTGTATTCTGTGAGTCGGCTGCTGAATGGGGGCAAGCGTGTTTCCTTTATTTTGATGGGAGTCGGAGAAATACTTGTCACTGGATAATGATAGGAGTTTGTTTTTATTAGTTGAGAAGTTGATGCCTGAATCCCAAGTGAAATTCTTGTTTTGGACAGGAACTATATTGAGAGAAACTTCAAGACCTGTGTTCCGTATCGAACCGGCATTCGCTTTAATCCATGGACTAAAATAAGGCGGCACGGGGACTTGATAATCTCCAATCAGGTCTTTTGTTTCCCGGTTATAGAAATCAATACTTCCGGATATCCTGTCGCTAAGGAAACCAAAATCAAGACCGATATTCAATTCTTCTTTTTTCTCCCATCGTAAATCAGGATTAGGATTTCCATCCGGTCGCAACAGATTCGTCCATTTACCATTGTAATAACCGTAACCTCCCATGTTCAGTTTATTTAAGGAGAGATAGGGAGTACCCGGTTCAGTGCCCGTTATACCAAAACCGGCTCTTAGCTTGAGAGTGCTAATCGCTTGGATATTATGAAGGAACTGTTCCCCTTTTATATTCCACGCCAAGGATATTGCCGGGAAGTTACCCCATTTGTGATCTTCACCGAATTGGGAAGAACCTTCATGCCTTATGCTGGCGGAGACAAAATACCTGCCTTTGTAATTGTAATTCACTCTTGCAAAAAATCCTATGAGCTTATTCTCGTTTTGATAAGAAGCTTGATTAGCTTTCCCTTCTTTCAAAGCATTGCCCAATCCCATATTATTGTATGAATAGTCGTCGGACGGAAAGTCATAATTATCCATAGAAGCGGATTGATAGTTCCATTTATTCCAACTATATCCGACTAATGCATTTAGATTGTGAGAATTGCTGAACAGTTTGTTATATTGGGCAGTTAATTCCATCATGGTATTTTCGCTGCGGGCTGTTGAACGTGAGGCATATCCGTTCTTTTTGCTTATAGTGGTTGATTTATGCTTCTTTGTCTCATAATATCCGGAAAAGTTGTTGTTGGTTTCGTTTGAGATCAGATACTTAATGTCCAGACCTTCGATTGGGATAAAAGTGATTGAGGAATACGCCCTTAAGTTAGTTGTTTTATTTTCCCCTTTTGTTTCGTTTAAAAGGGCAACTGGATTAAAAATCATATCACGTGCTATTTCGGTCCAGTTACCATTTTCATCTTTAATAGGACTTGTCGGATTAAAAATCAAAGCACTCTGATATACATCATTACTGTATCCGATGTCGTACTTCCTTTGATAACCATTCAGATTTGCCTCTACTTTAAGTTTGTTGTCGAACATACGGTGAACGATGTTAATACGAGGATAAATCATATCTACTTTTGAGCGTTTTACAATTCCCTCATTCGAGGTATAATCGAAACTGGCGATATAGCTGGTATTTGCCGATCCTCCCCTGAGGTTAATACTGTATGTCTGATTAAACGGAGTTTGTAGTATTCCGTCCATCCAGTCGACTTTGGCTCCACCATCCATTGCACCGGGAATTCCTTGCTGAACCTTTTCAAGGTATTGATTGGCATTCATCATAGGAAGTTTCTTATTTATTTTCTGAAACGAAATATAACTATTGACTTCGATTGATGGCTTCATTTCTGTTTTTCCACTTTTGGTGGTTATCAGTATTACACCGTTGGTACCCCTAGTTCCGTAAATAGCTGCGGCCGAACCATCTTTTAATATATCGATTTGTGCAATATCATTCGGAGAAACGCTGTTAAGGTCTCCCTGAACACCATCGATGATGACCAAAGGAAAGGTGCCTGAATTGAGCGTAGCAACACCACGCAACGAAACTTGTGAAGTGGACAATGGATTGGCATCAGGCGAAACTACAGCTAAGCCTGCAACCTTACCCCTGATTAGCCCTGCTACATCCGGTTTTGTTGCTTGTACAAACTCACTGGCTTTCACACTCATCACCGAGCTTGTCAGTTCCTCCTTGCGTTGTGTGCCATATCCTATTACCACTACTTCATCCAGCCGCTTGGCATCTTCTTTTAATACCACTTTTACAGATGCTTGTCCGTTTGTCTGCACTTCTTCTGTAATGTAACCTATATAAGAAATTACCAATGTACCTTTAGCTGCATTTTCCAGCGTGAAGTTACCGTTAAGGTCTGTAATAGCTCCTTTGGATGTACCTTTCATCATTACGGTAGCTCCGATGATGGGGTCTCCGTTTTCATCTACTACCTGTCCCTTTACAGGGTTGGATTGCATGACTGCTTGTACTTCATTTACCGTTGCAAAAGCATCCTGTGGGTAGCCCGCATAGAGAGCGGATACCATCATCACGGAGAGGAGAGTTTTCTTTGATGATCTTTTAAAATGATAGTTCTTCATGAATTTGAATTTAAAATTAAAGGTTTCTTTTTCTTTCGATAGAGGTGAGCTCATCCATCTTTCGGCAGCAAAGGAAAACAAATAAGAGTAAAGCTGTTAATGCTTATAAATCAAATCATAGGGGGTAATTAATCAACTCTAAATTGACTAATTACCCCCTATGATCTGAGCAAAATTACCTGAAATAATCGGGTGCTTTGCTGCTTAATTAAGATGGATGAGTACTTTCTTCTTTCTTCTCTTTTGTCTGTTTCTGATATTCACCGGGCGACATACCGAACGCTTCTTTAAACGACTGGGTGAAATTCTTATAATCACTGTAGCCCAATGCTGTGATAACATCTGCCACAGTTGCCGTTTTATTTTCCAACATCCGGCAGGCATGTTGCATCTTTATATCCTTTATAAAATCCAACGGAGTTTTGCCAGTGATTACTTTTATCTTCCGAGAAAGTGTGGAACGGGACATATTCATAGCCTCTGCCAGTGATACCACATTGAATTCCGGTTCATTCAGATGTTCTTCTACCGCTTTGGTCGCCCGATCCAGAAGTAACTTATCTATCTCGGCAAATTCAGAGGTGGAAATGCTGTCTTTGGTATCCAGGTATTGATGCATTTTCACCAACTCGGCACTGTCCGCCCATTTCTCGTCGTTCTTGCGTTTCATCCGTTTCAGATAGGCATAAATGCTATATCCTATGATGCCCATAACTAGCAGGGTATAAAAGAGATAAGCCCACCAGGTTTCGTACCAGGCAGGTAGGCGGTGGATTGTTATCTCCGTCACCTCATTACTCCATAACCCGTTTTTATCGGTAGCTTTCACCTGGAATGTATATTTTCCCTTGTCCAATCTGTTGTAGAAGGCGGAATTCTTCCGGTCGTTCAGGTAGATCCAGTCGTTGTCTATACCTACCATCCGGTATGCATAACGTATCTGGTCTAAGTTATGAAAATCTAATGAAGAGAATTCGATTTCCAGATTCTGATCATTGGGTGACAGGCGGATAGGCGTATTTATAGGGTCTTGCTTCAACTGGTCGTCCCAAATGCTCTTTCCCATGATCTTGATGTCACTGATATGGGTGGTTACCTGTTCGGGTATGCTTTCCAGTTGCTGGGTTGGTGAGATGGACACAATGCCTGAGATTCCGCCGAAATAGATTTCTCCTTTCCGGTCGTAGTAGACGGCTTTGGATAGCAGACGGGTAAGGAGGAAATTCTTATCCCTAGTGCTGTAACTCCGGTAAGCACCATTGCGCGGGTTGAACTCTTTAATCATCTGATTGGTAGTGATCCATACATGATTGTAGACGTCTACAGTGATATTATTGATGATATCCCCCTTCATGCCGCAACTGAAACTGTAGTCTTTCAGTTTCTCCTTTTGTCTCGGGTCGAACAGTAAGACTTCCCCTTCGGTGGTACCCATCCAGAGGTTTCCGTCACTTGTGGCATCTATGCATACAAAGTCTTTATCGAAGGGATAAGATTCGATACCTTTATCCTGCTCAATCCGGTAGATGCCTTTGTTTCGGATGACAGTCCATATCCGGCTGTCGGCTGTTTGGGTGATGCCGGCAACCGGACCCGATACTTCCGGAATGCTTTCAAGAGTTGCACTCATAATCCGGTATACGAACAATCCTGTCGTAGTACCTATCCATAGATTATTCTGAGGGTCTTCGAATAGTGAGGTAATCAGTCCCGGATTATTTGTGACGTTGCCAAGTTCTATCCGTACATCTTCTTTCATTTCCATATTCTGCTGGCTCAGACCGAAGACGGTGGGGCCATACGAAGTAGCCCATATCCAGTTATGGTTATATGATCTGGCTATGTTGGTGACATCTCCAAATGGTAAATTCCGGGTTCCTTGACATTGTGAATAGTGTTTGAGCTTTTCTTTCCGGCTGTCATAAATGCATAGGCCGTATCGGTCTTGTGAGAACCAGAAGATACCGTCTTCATCTTTGCACAGTGAATTTATGGCGGGATTCGCCTTTAACTGGTTTCTTAAATCCGGCAGGGGATACTTCTGGACAATGTAATCGCGGATATCGATAATAAAGCTTTCTACATCGAAAGCCGATACCCATAGCTTCCCGTCTTTATCCTTATATATTTCATAAAGTATTTTGTTGCCGGGGGTAAGGAAAGAGGAAGTGTCCACTTGTTCTAAGTGTCCCTCCTTTGTGATGCGGAAAGCAAACAAGTCTTTCCAGGAAGTGACCCATATATAGTGGAATACATCATCCTGCACCATGTGGTAGATAGCTCCCGTAGCATTTCCTGTGATATCTACAGGGAGAGGCTGGGGAATATATTGCGTTTCCGGAGATTTACTGTTCGGGTCGAAGCGTACGATTCCTTTTCCCCAGGTGCCGAGCCAGTAATATCCGTTTGTTTCGTCCCAGATGATCCGTTCAATGTCCATATAGTCCCTGTGGTGGAAGTAGGCTTCAAAGTTGTCCGTATCTTTATTGAGTTTATACATTCCACCTCGGGTGAGGGAGATTATTAAATCCCCGTTCTTGTCTTCGTAGACGATGTACACAAATTCAGGAGAGTGGTTGTATTCGGTTTTATACCGCTTTATCAGAGTGCCGTCAGCCTTGAACCGGAATAATACGCCATGCATGCTTACCCATATACTCCCGTCCCGGGTTACGTTTATAGTGAATACATTCTTGTCGGAGCACTCCTGCAAATCCATGGGAGTGATCCGGCAGGTAGCCTTATCCAGTATATAGCCTCCTTTCATGGTTCCGAACCAGATTTTTTTGTCGTGGTCTTCGGAGATATAAGTAATATAATTATCCGATAAGAGTCCCGGGTGATACAGATCGGAGCGGAAAACGCGGATATTGTATCCGTCGTTTCGGCAGAGACCGTTGAAAGTGCCGTACCACATGTAGCCATCGCTGTCCTGAAATATACGATGGATGGCATTCACCGGAAGTTTATCTAAGGAAGGTATTTCTCTGACCACGATATCCTGAGCATGCAGCAAGGGGCTGAATATTAAAAGACACAAGAGCTGCATCAGGTAGACTTTTTGTCTGATAATCATATTTGAGATGGCTTTTATCATAGTATCTTTTATATATCGATACACAAAGATATGAATAAAAACTCAGAAATCTTATTACCTGTAATGAATGAAAAATTATTTAATTGATAGTTAATACAATAAAAAGTAGAGTCAGACCTAAATCCGGCTCTACTTTTGAGGTATACATTATATAAATCCTAGCGATATGTTATTGCATTCCATTCCGGTGGAATTCCTCCTTGTAAATGGCGTACAAAGAAATCATAGCGTTTATGTTCCCCGAAATCTTCTCCCATCGTGTGGTGTGCACCGGGAATCACTACCAATTCAAAATCTTTGTTGGCTTTTATCAGTGCGTTCACCACCTGCATGGTTGAGGCAGGATCTACATTATCGTCCAGTTCGCCTACCACCAGCATCAGGGGACGGCTCAGCAAATGGGCATTCTCTACATTCGATCCTTCCTTATATTGATCTCCTACGGGATATCCCAGCCAGAGTTCGTTCCACCAGATTTTATCCATGCGGTTGTCGTGGCAGCCACAGGCGGAATAAGCGGCTTTGTAGAATTCGGGATGCAGCAGCACGGCAGTGGTGGATTCTTGGCCTCCGGCGGAACAGCCGTAGATACCGACGCGGTCCATATCCATATACGGATACTTCTCTCCGGCAGCTTTAATCCAGGCAATGTGATCGGGAAGTCCTGCATCTTTCAGATTCTTGTAACATACATTCTCAAATTCACGTGAACGGAAAGAAGTTCCCATTCCGTCTACCATGACGACGATAAAACCGAGTTCGGCAAGGGAAGTCATGTACCAGTTGTACGGGATGAAAGTCTTGGGTACATACTGGTCGCCGGGACCTTGGTAAATGTATTCGATAACCGGATACTTCTTGTTCGGGTCGAAGTTAGTGGGACGAACAATCAGTCCCCACATATCCGTTTTGCCGTCACGCCCCTTGGCGGTAAATACTTCCGGTGCTTTCCAGCCTTCTGCTTCCAGACGACTGATATCGGCTGTCTCCAGCGGCATCACCACCTTGCCATCTTCGGCACTGCGCAATACGGTAACAGGGGCTTTGTTCACCATAGAGTAAACGTCTACCAGATAATTCATATCTCCCGAGAACCAGGCACGGTGCATTCCTTCTTCCGGAGTAAGGCAAACCAAGTCTTTCCCGTCGAAACCAATGCGGTAATAGCGGATGAGATAAGGGTCCTCACCGGGTTGTACACCATTTGCGGAGAAATAAATCTGTCGGTTGTCCTCGTCTACGCAGAGCACTTCGCGCACATACCATTCGCCGCGGGTTATCTGATGGACGGGTTGTGCGGTAGAGCGGTCGTACATGTACAGGTGGTTCCAGTTATCCCGTTCGCTCATCCAGATGATGTGCTTGTTATCCCTTAGGTCGTGGCGGAAACGACGGGTATAATTCACGTATTTGTCGCTGGTTTCTTCTATCAGAGGACGCACGGTGCCTGTCTCGGCAGAGAGTTCAAGTACACGATATGCCTGATGTCCGCGCTGGTTGTACTCGAAGGTAACGGAACGGCTGTCCAGGTTCCATTCGGGACCGTATATTTCATACTGCCGGTCGAAGAGGTCGGTGCTGGGGATGATGCCTCGTCCTGTTTCAACTTCATAAATGCAAGGTATCTTGAAAGGAAGTTCGTCTCCCGGTTTGGCATATTCCTGCTTGTGCAGTTTCGGTTGGAGCTGATCTGCCGGAGAAGACTCTACATAGTACACATAGCGTTTCTCTACTGGGCGGATTTTGCAGGATACCACCTTCTTGCTGTCCGGAGACCAGCGGATATAAGCTGAGTAATAGTTGCTGAGTGTACCATCAAGGCTCAACTGCTTCTCTTTTCCCGTGACAAGTTCCTTCACATATACATTCTGATTTTTGATATAGGCGGTATACTTTCCATCGGGTGAAGTTACGGGAGCGGCTTCTTTTTCGTCATCCCGTTCCATCCAGTGTTTTTGTGGTGCATTGCGGTCGGGCAAGCTGCCTTCATTTACCAACTGATTCTTGCGGGTGGTGTACATCCAGCGTTGGTTGCCGAATACAAAACGAAGCGTATCTAAGCTCGGATTCACCCGTAACCGTTCCAACTGGATTGCTTCGGGGTTTACTTCTTTGCCGGACGCGTTGCTCAGTGCGCTTGCCAAACGCTTGTGGTCGAACAATTCCTTTCTGCTTTTCTTGTCTGCGTTCACCGATACGTAGATACGGCCTTCGGGCGTATTGCGTACATACCAGAACTGATGTGTGCCTTCTATCCACTGTGGCGTGACGTTGGAGTAGAAAACTTTGTTGGCACTGAATTTCTCTCTCAATGCGTAGGCACGGTTATAATCGTCCACCGTGCCTTGTGCGAAAGCCATGCCCCCGCTAAGGAGCATGGCTATCGACAAACCTAACTTACAAACATTCATATCTAACTAACCTTTATTGTACTTCCCATTCATAAACACCTGCTGCATGTTTGTCCGGCAGGGTGATTTCCAGTTTTACTGATTTGGTTTTCACGGGATCAAAGTTTACGGTGTTTCCCGCACCTTTTACAACGCCATATCGGTCGGCACCTGTGACGGGCTGCCACTGGCCTTGTGCATCTTTATAATATACCTTCCAGCTTTTCGGTACACGGCAACCGCCCCAGGGAGCATCGTCGAACCAATATACGGTGGAGCTTGATACGGTAGCTTCTGCCGGGAACTCATACGTGATCCATTCCGTAGTTCCCTGTTTGGGCCACCAATGGTAGTAGGGCAGGGAACGGTCGTTCTCATCCTTCGGAACCAGGCGGTCGTTGATGGCTGAAATGGAACTTGCGCGGTGGGATGCGTCTATTTTACTTTCCGAAGCCAGTGTGGCAGGCATGGCGGGGCGGGATGCGCTCAGCTCTTGTGGCAACCATACTTCCATAGCTCCCGAACCACGGTGGGCCCATGCGTAGTAAGGTATCAGTGTCAGGTTCACATCGGTAGTGGTCAGGCGACCCTGATCGTCATAGCCAAGTGTCTGTGCGCCGGTCTTCAATTGGTTGATGCCATACAGCAGATCGGGCTTTTCCACCACTTCAAACTTCGGAGTACGGTTCATGAATACGCTGAAGATGTCGAAGTTATTATCCGGGAATTCTGCACAGTATACAATCGGTCCGCGTTCTACGGCAATGCGTCCACGGTCGGCTTCCACCTTATTGTTGGCTTTCACGGTACGCGGTTCCATGTCGAAGTGTACTTCCACCTTATCACCCTTTTTCCAACGGCGGTCGATGCTGAAATAACCATCCTTCAGTTCATTCTGTACGGCTTCTCCGTTTACTTTCACTGTGTACTTCAGACGCTTGCCGTCGCTATAGGTATACAGGTCGCTGGGGACTACCTGACCCCGAACCCATCCGGGAATACGGACTTTCAGGTTGAACTGTCCGGCGTTATTCTTGTTGATGCCGATGGTAATGTCACCGTTCCACGGGTATTTGGTGGTTTGCTCGATAGAAACAGCTTTGCCACCCACTTTCAGGTCGGAAGTGTTGGACATGAAGAGGTTGACGTAAACGTCCTTATCCTTCACAGCGTAGATATATCCCGGCAGGGACGGGATGAAACGGCAGATGTTGGACGGGCAGCAGGCACAACCGAACCAGGGCTGGCGTTGATGCTGTCCCATACTTTCCAGCGGGTTGGGGTAGAAGAAACCGCCGCCATCTAAGGATACGCCTGAAATCAGACCATTGTATAAAGTGCGTTCCAGTACATCGTAGTATTTGGATTCACCGTGCAGGAGGAAAAGACGGTAGTTGACATACACGTTGCCGATGGCAGCACAAGTCTCGCAATAGGCTGACATGTTGGGCAATTCGTAGTTCTTGCCGAAAGCCTCTCCGGCTGCTGTAGCTCCGATACCGCCGGTGATGTAATATTTCTTGCCAACGATATTGTCCCAGATGCGGTCGATGGCATGAATGTAGGCGGTGTCTCCCGTCAGGGCGGCTACGTCGGCCATACCTGCATACATATATGCGGCGCGAACGGCGTGTCCCACAGCTTCATCCTGTTGAACCACCGGCTTATGTGCCTGGCTGTATTCATCGGTACGACTGGTATATCCACGCTGGTCGAGGAAGAACTTGGCCTGGTCGAGGTATTTCTGGTCTCCGGTAACCAGATAAAGTTTGGCAAGTGCCATTTCGGCAATCTGATGTCCGGGGACACGGATTTGCTGTCCTTCGTCTGTACCGATTTCACGGCATACGCAGTCGGCATATCGGATGGCGATATTGAGGAAGTTCTTCTTTCCGGTGGCCTGGTAGTGGGCGATGGCGCCTTCCACCATGTGCCCTAGGTTGTAGAACTCGTGGCTTAGGTCTTCTACCTTTTCCCAGCGTTTGCTTCCCGCCCATTCATGGGGATGTTTCGGATTCATGGTTCGGCTGGTATAAAGGTATCCGTCCGGTTCCTGTGCGGCGGCTACAATGACGAGCACGCTGTCAATGTATTTGGCCAGTTTCTTATCGGGATACGTCTGTAACAGGTAGCTGGCACCTTCGATGGTTTTGTATACGTCCGTATCGTCGAAAGCCAGTCCGCCTACTTTAATGGTATCACTGGGATGGGCTGCGTTGACGAAGTTCTGGTATCTTCCGGTTTCCTCGCATTTGCTGAATGCCAGGGGGATGGTTACCTCTCGGCTCGCGTTGAGGCGTTGTCCCCAGAAGGAGTCGGTTACTTTCACCGAGGTGAAAGGTACGGGATCAATGGGATACCCGTGCGATTGTTTTTTCACTTGCGCCTGACTGCCTACGGTGGCGGCAACCAGCAGGGTGGTAACTAATACTTTTCTCATGGTTATTATTCGTTTTATGGTATTATTTCTTGATTGGAATATATTCGTCCCATAGTTTCAGTGAATGCAGGTAGCCCGTGAACGGCCAGTTGTGTTCTGCATTCCGCCCCAAAGTTACGTATTGTGATGGTTTTATTAGCAATTGAATATCTTTTTCGCTAATTAATTTTCCATTGATATATACTTGTTCTATGCGGCCGTCGAAACAAATATAGATATGCTGCCATTTGCCGGTCAGCTCTTTCATGTCCTTGTATCCGGCATCTTCGTACCAGCCGTAGTGGTTGATGACACCGCATCGGGGCTCCGTGCCATTGACGAGCATAATCTTTTCCAATTCGTCATGCGAAGTCGTGAAGTCGGCTACACATTCGTTTTCGGCAATAGAATCATTCAGTATCCAGGCTTCCAATGTATAGGGGGCATTGTCCAGCAAGGTTGCAGGCAGGGAGAAGTTGGACTGGAATACCTGATGACCATCAAAACTGAAACTCTTTTTTCCTTCCACTTCCTTAATGATGGAGGGGGCTTTGTGGGCTTCGAAGTATCCTTCTATTCCATGATTGGAAAGATAATGTACGGTGTCGCCTGCGGCGAAGTCATCAGCGGTGATGCTTACTACTAGGCCACGCTTTCGCTGATCAGCAGCCGGTAAGCGGACGATATCCGTAGTGGTATCATATTCCTGTTCGGCAGGTGCCTGTTTCCAGTTATAGTAGCGCAGATTAGTGATGATTAAGGATTCGGCTCTGCTTTGAAGCGAAATCACACCGGATGAAAGGGCAGGTTCCGCTTCGTAGCTTTGCCATCTACCTAACCTATGAACTAACCCACTAATTGTATGCTCTTTGGAGGGAGAAAGTAACGGATGACGGTATTCTAGCGTAGTGCCCGGTTCGAGAACCAGTGCGTCGCGTCCGTCAATGCGCTCGGTGCGAGCTGATCCTGCTTTCAGGATAAAAGCACCTCCTAACATTCCTTCATTATTCTGCCATTCGCGGCCATTCCAGTCGGCGGCTGTCAGTCCGAGCCATTGTTGGGGAGCGGAGTCTTCGATACCGGAAAATACCTTGACGTTCCAGATTGCGCCACCGAAGCCGTTCTTCTGTCCGCCGGTATAGGTGAGGCGCACGAAGCGGGCTTTGGCTTTTCCGAAATCTACCATTGGGCTGCCTGCCAGATGATTGTTCCGCTTGTCGGCAAAGATAGTCCAGCGTTTACCATCTGTTGAAGTTTCAATCAGGTATTGATAGAACTGAGTGCCATATTCAAATTGTGTCCAGATCGTTTGTATCTGTTGGGGGCGTCCCAGGTCTATTTCAAGCCATTCCTGTCCCATGCCGCACGGACGCCATAAAGTTCCGTTGTTATCATCTACGGCATATTCGGGACGGAAGTTGTCATCATAAGAGGAAGAGGCACGCACGCTTTTACCAAAGGCGAGGTTGGTTGATTTAACAACGGAAGGAGCCAGTGCACCTACGCCTTCATGGGTGGGGGTGATTTTTTGAATCGTTCCGTCTGCATTGAATGTCATGCGGTCGATGCAAAGTTGGCGGTGGAAGCCACGGTTGGAGTGTGGATTATCGTGGCGGTGATAAACGATATAGTAATCATTACCTTCCTGGAGGATACTGTGATGTCCGGGACCGTGAATGGTACCGTCAGCATTGGTTTCGAGGATGCAGCCGCCATAGGCGTAAGGCCCCAGAGGCTTGTCTGAGGTGGCGTATTGTACACGATATGTGTGGTCGTGGCAGGAACCGGAGGAATACATAAAGTAGTAGGTTCCATTGCGTTTGATTACAAAAGGTGCTTCGAAGAAATCGGTGGCTTCGGTATTGGGGATGAGGCGGGTTTCGGTAAAACTCTTTAGATCGGGAGCTAATTTTCCGGCACCGCAACCGAAACCTTTGTAAATGCCCCAGGTTCCCCAGTACATATAGACTGAACCGTCATCGTCCACAAATGTTTGTCCATCCAGAGTGATGGCATTTGTTACGAAGCGGTCGGGGATAAGGACCGCTTCGCTATCGCCTAGGATATTCTTCCACGGACCACGGGGAGTTTCACTGACTCCGCAATGGATGATACAGGGCTGGCAGTAAAAGTAGTAGTACTTCCCATCAGAGTGCTGCATCACATCGGGTGCCCATATCCAGCGACTGTCGGGCCAGTTCATGGGCATCAAGGTCCAGTTTACAAAGTCCTTGCTGGTCCATACTTGTGCGGGGCCAAAGCCTGCACCACTGCCATCGGTAGTGGCATACATATAATAAGTATCACCAAACTTTTTGATAGTAGGGTCGGCGAAATATCCGGGAATCACGGGATTACCCGTTCCCGGAGCATTGAAAACGGCTTGTGCAAAGGCAGAGACAACTCCTATTAAAAAGGAAGTGATTAAAAGGATGGTTCTATTCATATTGTTACTTTATTGTTAGAAAAATTACTTGCACCGCGCAGCAAACTTTGCTCCAGCGCTACGCTGGTCATTTATGTATTTCATTATTAATCGGTATCTCTATTTCATAAAAATATTCTTTCAACAGCTTGTACATTTCCGGATCGTAAGCTTTCAGCTTTACGCGACGATTCATAGAATTGTGTATGCCATTGGCAGGATCAGCGTAACGGTTACAGTTAAAGAAAGACTGTACACATTCAGCAAAATACTCTTCTTTGTTACTTAATGCATAAGTACCGGCCCATAGTCCTTTTTCTCCAGCACTTTTCCACAATACTTCCAGTCGGTCGTTGAAATCCGGTTCCACACCTGCAATTCCTACCATATGTATCAGATGGGCAAATTCATGAATCAAAATATTTTCGCCTGTATATTTATCTTGTGGTAAAGCCAACAGATTCTCTTCTCCGCAACTGGCGGAGAACTCATCTTCCGGTGCCCCACCGAAACCACGGGCACGCCAGTTCCAGTATGCAATGCTGTCCGGCGAATTGCAGATATGTGCAAACTCCGGTAAATCACAAGTATCTTCGTCTTTATCGATAACCATCACGTGACAACCTTTTTTCACCATATGCGCTTTTACATCCGGACGTTTTGATAGCATCAGACTGATGATATCACATGCTTTTAGCAACGCTTCATCGCTTACCTTTTCGGAGGAAGTGACATACAATCCCTCAGTTTCAATGTATTTCTTATAAAAAGAAGGAATATTCTTTCTCTCGGGTATGGACGTTACTTCACCCCGCACCGGATATAACTCAAGCTTCATCGCGAATCCCCCGCCCGAAGCTAAATGTATCTTTATCCGGCTGTTTTTGTCTATAATCAGTTTCTCTGTACGATAATCTTCCGCTTGCTTGTTCGCATTAATACCATCAGCAAAGAGTGTGGCTGTATAGCGAACATTGGAAGGCAGGAACGAAAAGTCAAGTTCTACATCACGTTCATCCCAGTTTGTCATCCCGCCAATGTACCAGTTGATATCTTTCTTTCGTACACTGACGATATATTCTCCCATTTTACCTGCGGCGATAAAGGTAGAATCCGTCTCCACAGGAATTGAAGTGATGAAGTCCACACATTCCTGTTCATTCAGATAATTCGTCGGAGCATCGCACAGCATGGTGAGCGGAGAATCGTGTACAATATAAGCGGCCAACTGATGACAACGGGTTCCCATACTCATCGGTGAGTAATAGACGGCACGCCAGTCGGCTTTCGTTGCATTGCGCATGGCACCCGGAGTATAATCTACCGGACCTGCCATCATACGGATATAAGGGAAGGTCACATCGTAAAGAGGCATGTTATTCTTGATATCCGTCCACTTCACCTCTTCCATACCGAACAGGCTCTCAAAGTTGATGATATTCGGATAAGTGCGATTGATACCTGTAGGTTTGTAAATGCCATGAAGGTCGAGTGTCAACTTATGTTTTGCCGTAGCATCAGCGATACGATATACCATTTCAACGGCAGTCTGATCGTCACGATCCAGAAAGTCTACTTTGAAGCCTTTGATACCCATTTCGGAGTACTTCTTGCAGGCGGTTTCCAGTTGTTTGTCGAGTACATTGAATACTGTCCAAAGAATGATATCAACTCCTTTCTGTTTTCCGTAGGCAATCAGTTCCGGAAGGTCCAGTTCCGGAATGACAGTCAGCATATCACCGCTTTTCGGGTTATACCAACCCTCGTCGAGCACTATAAACTCTATATCATTCCTGCTGGCGAAGTCTATGTAATATTTATAGGTATCCATATTGATACCTGCCTTAAAGGGGACACCTTTCAGATTCCAGTCATTCCACCAATCCCAGGCTACTTTTCCGGTCTTTATCCATGATGTGTCACCTATGCGATTGGGAGATGCCAGTGCATACACCAGATTATTAACAGGCATATCCGTATCCTTTTCAGTAACAGTCAGTACGCGCCAGGGATAAGTACGTGCACCACTACTGCGTGCTATGAAATCACTGGTTTCTGTTACATACTCCTGCATACGCCAAGGATAGAAATCTGTTTGGGTAGGGTAGGAAGCAAAAACACCTTTTAGCCCATATCCATCTTTCTGAGATTCTACAAACATTCCCGGATATGCTTCAAGATCAGATTCCAGTAGAGTTAATTTGGTTTTACCGCAGTCCACTGTAACGGGTAGGAAAGCTACTTTCGGCTGTGCCTTCGATAGTGGGGTAACATCGTATATATTTTGAAAAGCCATTGCCATCGGCTTTTTGTCATTCGTCGTATAAGGAAGATAAGCTGTATAATCTTGATTGAAGTTGAATTCAGCTATTTCATCTTTGACTGTAACACCTGCTGTACGTGTAGTATAGAAACGGTAGGCTACTCCATCATTATAAGCGCGGAAAGTAACTCCAAAACCATCTATCAACTTCAAGTCGAGTTCATTGCATGCAGCAACGAACTCCTTGAAGCGGTAGAAAGGGGATTCTACATTATCCCTGATCTTTTTCCTTTTTATACCAGTTACCTGAGAGTTGTTTCCTATTTCGGTTCCGTCAGCCAGAACCAAGCCTATGTTAGAAAGAGAGAGAATTGTATCCTTTTCGTGCATTATCTGATAAGATAATTTGTCTCCGGTACTGATTTCTACTTTCAGTTTTCCGTCGGGAGATGTCAGTGCGTATTTCTTTCCGGATGCTGCTTCGAGTGAATTATTTCCGCAATACAGAAATAGGGAAATAATGACTAATTTGAAAGAGAGGTTGTTTTTCATAATTCGGTTAATTCTTATTTGTCTGTTTGCAAAGTAAAAGAAAAAAGAGCGAACGGAAAGACTGAATAATATAATGAAATAAAAGAATAGTCCAAAAGATACCTTTCTGTGGCCTTCTGAATGGCTGTTTGTAGTATTCTTGTATTCGATTGGACTATTTTTTCATTCATTTGCATGTACTTATCTGATTCTTATTTATCTCGTATTTAGGGCGTAGCTTCTTTGTACCTTTAAAATGATAGTTCTTCATGAATTTGAATTTAAAATTAAAGGTTTCTTTTTCTTTCGATAGAGGTGAGCTCATCCATCTTTCGGCAGCAAAGGAAAACAAATAAGGGCAAAGCTGTTAATGCTTATAAATCAAATCATAGGGGGGGAATTAATCAACTCTAAATTGACTAATTACCCCCTATGATTTGAGCAAAATTACCTGAAATAATCGGGTGCTTTACTGCTTAATTAAGATGGATGGGTACTTTCTTCTCTTTTATCTGTTTCTGATATTCGCCGGGCCGAACGCTTCTTTCTCCTTAGTATAATAAGAAAAAGTAGATAGGAAGTAAGTAGGAGTAGGTACATTCCGGATATCTGTCTGGTTGGGTGTAGTTTTTGAATGATCATTATATGCGATGAATATGAGAAGCACTTCCTGCAAAATATTGCAGATTCAGTTAATAATTAGTGTTACGTTCCCTTTTCGTTTGTCATTTATGGGCTTATTGTGTATAGTACCTACAGGTATGAAAAAATAATCCAATATATGAAATGATTGTCTAAATCCCCTTCTGAGGCTTTGTGGCTCGACTATTTTAGCATTCATATAGATTATTGTTTCATCCTGTTAAAAAAGAAATCCATTACTTTGTAATACGCTAATTGCAAGAAGAATTATGAAATCCATATCTTTATTACATATTATGAATAGAATAACTAAATACCTTTTCGGTAGTGTTGCCCTTTTTAGTATGAGTGCTTGTAACAACTCGTATGTTCAGCCCGATGCACCGATAAAAGAAGTTCCCTTTACTCAAGTCCACTTGGATGATAACTTCTGGACTCCACGCATTGAAACCAATCGTACTGTTTCCATACCTTCAGCATTTAAGGAATGTGAGAAGAATGGACGCTTTGATAACTTCGCCATAGCCGGTGGTCTGATGAAGGGAGAACATCGCGGTGACTTTTCTTTTGATGATACTGATCCTTATAAGATTATAGAAGGAGCCTCTTATTCGCTGGCTGTGAAATATGATAAAGCGCTGGATGCTTATCTGGATAGCGTTATTACCTTGATTGCTACAGCTCAGGAACCGGATGGCTATCTTACCACTTGTGTTACTAATAAATGCTATCGCCTTTCCGGTTGGTGGGGAAAGAGTCGTTGGGAAAAGATTAATAGTCATGAACTTTATAATAGCGGTCATTTGTATGAAGCTGCCGTTGCTCATTATCGTGCAACAGGGAAGCGTAATCTCCTTGATGTGGCTATCAAGAATGCCGACTTGGTATGTGAGGTCTTTGGTCCGAATGAAGGACAGAAGCATGTTCCTTCCGGGCATCCTATCGCTGAAATGGCCCTTGCTAAGTTATATAAGGTGACAGGTGATGAAAAGTATTTGAAAATGGCTAAATACTTTGTAGAGGAAACCGGTCGCGGAACAGACGGACATCGTCTCAGCGAATACAGCCAAGACCACAAACCCATTTTGCAACAAGATGAAATAGTAGGTCATGCCGTACGTGCAGGATATCTTTATTCCGGTGTTGCCGATGTAGCTTCATTAACTCAGGATACTGCTTATTTCAATGCTTTAAGTCGTATCTGGGAAAATATGGCAAGTAAGAAGCTCTTCATCACCGGTGGTATCGGCTCACGTCCGCAAGGTGAAGGATTTGGTCCTAACTATGAATTGAATAACCATACCGCATACTGTGAGACTTGTGCTGCCATTGCCAATGTATATTGGAATCACCGTATGTTCCTAGCTACGGGTAATGCCAAGTATGCCGATGTACTGGAGCGTGCTCTTTATAATGGAGTTATTTCGGGTGTTTCACTCAGTGGCGATAAATTTTTCTATGATAATCCGCTTGAGTCTATGGGGCAACATGAACGCCAGCAATGGTTTGGTTGTGCTTGCTGTCCGGGTAATGTAACGCGTTTCATGGCTTCCGTACCTTTTTACATGTATGCTACTCAGGGCAATGATATTTATGTCAATCTTTATATCCAGAGTAAAGCTGAATTGAATACGGAAACTAACAATGTAAAATTGGAACAGATCACAACCTATCCGTGGGATGGCAAAGTCAGCATTTCCGTTAATCCCGAAAAAGAACAGGAGTTTGCTTTGCGCGTTCGTATTCCGGGATGGGCACAGGATGCTCCTGTACCTACGGACCTTTATTCGTTTACTGATAAGGCAAAGGCTTACACTATCTCTATTAATGGCAAGAAAGTAAATGCCACGCAACTGGATGGTTATGCTACGATTCTCCATGACTGGAAGACTGGAGATATTGTGGAAATTAATTTCCCGATGGATGTCCGCCGTGTGAAAGCGAATGATAATGTAGAAGATGACCGTGGTAAGCTTGCTATTGAGCGTGGCCCAATTATGTTCTGCCTGGAAGGTAAAGATCAGGTTGACAGCATTGTCTTTAATAAGTTTATTCCTGACGGAACTTCAATGGAGGCAACTTACGATGCTGATTTATTAAACGGTGTCATGGTGTTGACTGGTACAGCTAAGGAAATAGAAAAAGATGGTAGTATGAAAGAGGTTCCTTTCAAAGCCATTCCTTATTCCACTTGGAACAATCGTGGTGCAGACCAGATGGCGATATGGATTCCTGAAGCTGCAGAGTATGCCCGTCCTACTCCAGAGCCAACAATCGCCAGCAAGGCACATACACTGATGATACAAGCACCTATCCAGAAAGATGCTCCTGAATCTGCTTCGGTTGAAACCTGGGCATGGGGTGTGAATGACCAGTGGGAACCAAAGCGCTCATCGGATATTTCCAAACCTTATCACTACTGGTGGTTGAGAAATGGAACACAAGAAACTTTGGCTTATCAATTTGATCAACCTTATACGATTTCAAACGTAGAAGTGTACTGGTTGGATTTCGATCATTATGACGGGGATTTCCGGGTGCCGAAAAGTTGGAAACTCTACTATAAAGATGGTAAAAGCTGGAAAGAAGTAGAAGCTTTGAATGAATATACGGTAAAGAAAGACTGCTACAACAGCCTTGATTTCAAACCGGTGAAAACGACAGGACTGAAAATAGCTGCCCAATTGCAGAAAGGTGCATCGGGTGGGGTTATTGAATGGAAAGTAAACTAATAGTTAATCAAAATCTAATAGTTAATCAAAATCTAATAATTAAGTAAAAAACAATGTAGTATGCAAAAATGCCTATTAACACTGTTGCTCTGCTTTATCGGTGTATATGCCAGGGCACAATACCAGGTATCTGGTACAGTAATGGATCAAACGGGAGAAACATTGATTGGAGCCACTATCCGTGAGGTAGGGGATAACAACAATGGTACTATTACGGACTTCAATGGTAAATACACCATTAAAGTATCTAAGAAAAATGCTCAATTGTCAGTCTCTTATGTAGGATATGAGGATCAGACTGTGAGCGTTCAAGGGAAGACGATAGTGGATATTGTTTTAAAAACAAGCGAACAAACTCTGGAAGAAGTTGTAGTTGTGGGGTATGGCACTCAGAAAAAGGAGAGTGTCACAGGCGCGATTACTTCTGTTAATCAGAAAGTTTTAAAACAAACTCCTGTAGCCAATATTACGAATGCTTTGGTGGGTAAAGTGACGGGGCTTACAGCCATTCAGCAATCCGGTGAACCGGGCTATGATGGTGCTACTATATTTGTTCGCGGTAAAGCGACTTTTACGGGAAGTACAAATCCTTTGATTCTGGTAGATGGTGTGGAACGTTCGTTTGGCGATATTGATGCTAATGAAATCGAAAGCGTTTCTATATTGAAAGATGCTTCGGCCACAGCGGTATATGGTGTACGTGGTGCGAACGGTGTTGTATTGGTCACTACTAAACGAGGTGAAGTGGGGGCACCAAAAGTCTCCTTGACCTATTCTTACGGTGTCCAAACTCCAACTCGTTTGACTAAATATTGCGATTCTTATGATGTGTTGACATTGTTTGAAGAAGGGCTTTCAAATGACGGAAAGTCTAGTCAATATACTCCGGAGACCATTGCCAAGTATCGCGACCGTAGCAATCCTACTTATCAATATTTATATCCTAATGTTGACTGGACAGAAGAATTACTGAAAGATAATACTGGGCAGATGCAAGCAAACGTGAATGTTTCGGGTGGTGGCTCTTTATTCCGCTATTTTGTATCAGTAGGCTATATGAATCAGGATGGTATTTATAAATATTCTGATATGTCAGAGTACAATACTAATGCAAAAATGGAACGATATAACTTTCGTACCAATATTGATGTTGATATTCGTAAAGATGTGAAGTTGATGTTGAATTTGGGAGGTATTATTCAAGATTTAAACTTTCCGGGAACCAGTGCCAGTGATTTGTTCTATGCTATCAAAACTCGTTTGCCTTATTATTATCCGATGACCAATCCTGACGGATCTATTGCAGAATATGCTAATTCTGAGGGTAATCCTTACGCAATGCTGACAAAAACAGGATATGCAGCTAATAAAAGTACTACATTGAATGCTACGGCAGGCGTGACGTGGGATATGAGCAGGCTTATCACTCAAGGATTAAGTTTGACGGCACGTTTATCTTTTGATGCGGATAACTATCGTAATGTTAGTCGTAGTAGAGGATATAATGCTTATAAATTTTCTATTGCTGAGACTGAAACAGACTTGTCAAAAGGTACTTATGCAAATGTGAGAACTGGTAGTGAAGCTTTGGGGTATGGAGTCACAGCTAACGGTACACGTTACACTCTGCTGGAAGCCATGTTGAACTATTCTCGTAGTTTTGGCGAGCATAATGTGACAGGGTTGTTGATGTATAATCAAAGTAGTAAATTAATAGATGCTACAGATGCAATCAAAGGACTTCCTTTTCGTAAACAAGGTATTGTGGGACGTGTAACCTATAATTATGCCGGTAAGTATTTCGGTGAGTTTAATATGGGGTATAATGGTTCTGAAAATTTTATACAAGGGCATCGTATGGGCTTTTTCCCAGCTGTATCTTTGAGTTACGTACTATCTGAAGAGAATTTTTTAAAGAATACTTCATGGCTTGATTTATTGAAATTCCGTTTCTCTTATGGTTTAGTTGGTAATGATGACAATGGTTCGCGTTTTTTGTATCAAAGTCAGTGGACTACAGGTTGGAAGACTTATACATTTGGTCATACAGGTAATGGATTGAATTTAGGGGGAGCTGGAGTTTATTCAACAGGCAATGAAAGTGTCACTTGGGAAAAAGCAAAGAAATTGAATATTGGTTTGGATTTGGATTTGTGGAAGAGTGCTATTCATCTGACCGTAGACGTATTTCATGAAAGACGTACTGATATTCTTTGTACTCCGGGTACGATACCGAGTACTATCGGTGTTACTTCTTTACCTTCTATCAATGCAGGTATTGTTACTAATAAGGGTTTTGAAATAGAATTGGAGCATCGCAAGAATTTCCGTAATTGGGGATATTCTGTTAAAGGTAACTTTTCATATGCAAAGAATAAAATTATATCAGCGGACGAACCTGATAATGTTGATAAACCTTGGCAACGCCGTGCCGGAACTAGTATTGACGAGATGTATGGTTATATAGCAGAAGGGCTGTTCCAAACTTGGGATGAAATAAATGATCCTGATATTGCGAAAACAACAGCTTCTAATTTACAACCGGGTGATATTCGCTATAAAGATTTAAATGGTGATGGTGTGATTAATGATGATGATCGTGGGTATCTTGGTAAGAATTCAACACCTGATAAGATTGTAGGTTTAGCTTTGTCCGGTAACTGGAAGAATTTTGATTTCAGTGTGTTATTTCAGGCTGCATTGGGTGGTAATACGTGGTTTACAGGTTCTGCTATTTGGCCTTTCGAATCTAAAGCATCTGTATCACAAGATGTATTGAATAACTATTGGTCTACAAATAATACCGCAGAACAGAATGCAAATGTATTTTATCCTCGTTTATCTTCTGACCATAGTGATAATAATTATATAGAGTCAACCTATTGGTTGAAGTCCAGTGACTATCTTCGTCTAAAGAATGTGGAAATTGGTTATCGCCTGCCAAAATCGGTTAACAAGTTTCTTGGAGTTGAAGAGCTTCGCTTTTATGCCAATGCGGTGAATCTGATTACTTGGGACCATATGAAAATTTTCGATCCGGAATCTCCGAATGGTGCCGTTAATTATCCGCAGATGAAGGTATTTAATTTTGGTGTTCATGTTTCATTCTAAAAGAAAAAGATTATGTTGAAAAATTATAAACTGAAAGCTTTTGCGCTTTTATTATTAGCTGGCTCTGTTTTAGGTTCTTGTGATTATCTGGATATTGCTCCGGCTGAAATCATGACGGAAGATAAAATTTTCCAAGATATAACTCTTGCACAACAAGATTTGGGCTCTATGTATCATGATATTATAAAATGGACAGCATTAAATAGCGATGACCGTCTTCTTCGAGATGGTCCGTTCACTTGGACCGGGTGTGCTGGTGATGAATCAATTGACCATTGGGGAACAACTGCTCCTACTACCTATTTTAAATTGGGTGGTCTGACTACTGGTTATAATCCGTTAGGAGACTGGAGTTGGAACTATGCACTTGTTCGTAAGGCTACTAACTTTATTAATAAAATAGAGGGTGTACCTCTGACACAGAGCCAACAACAAACTTATGGTACGAAAGTTAAACAGTTTAAGCAGGAGGCCCGTTTTTTGCGTGCGTATATGTATTTTGATTTGCTTCGCCAATACGGTGCTGTCCCTTTGATTACTGAGGTTCAAGATATTGCTGATATTTCCGGAGCACAGGTTCCTCGTGACCCGGTTAATAAAATAGTAGATTTTATTTGTAGTGAATTAGATGAGGCGGCTTCAGTATTGCCTGATACATGGTCGGATGATACCAACTATGGACGTATATCTAAAGCGGCATGTTTGGCGCTGAAAGCACGTACCTTACTCTATGCTGCTAGCCCGCTTTACAATGGAAATACGATGTATAAAGATGTCAAGAATCTTGATGGTACTCAGCTTTTCCCGCAAACTTATGATAAAGAATTGTGGAAGAGAGCGGCGGATGCAGCTGATGCTGCAATAAACTGCTGTTTAGGAGCTGGCATCCAAATGTCTTTGTCGGGAGAAAACTCTATTAATAAATATGAGAAGATGTTTTATAGTAATACTTCTAATCCGGAATTCATTTTGGCAAGTATTCAAACTTATGGTATTTATGAAGACGTGAGTTGTAATTCACACTCTGAAGACAAAGGTGGTTGGGGACGATTCTCTATCATGCAAAATCAAGTAGATGCTTATGAAACCGCTGATGGTCATTTACCCTTCTTGATGGATGATGACGGTTGTATTATTTATGATTCAAATGGACAGCCTACGGTTAATCCAGAATCTAATTATTCAGAATCCGGTTTTACACATGTTGATGAGTTGTGGGATGGAACAAGTTGGCAACCTTGCACCAATGTCTATAAGGATTTAAATGGAGCGGTGGTCAATGATATGGGAAAATATGATTTATACAATATGTATGTGAATCGTGATCCTCGTTTCTATGCTTCATTAACTTTTCAGGGAGCGAAATTCAGAAATGCTACTGAGGGGCTGGAACGTTGCTATCATTTTGCTTATTGGAGAAATCTGGAATATTATACATATTGGTGGGTAGACGGTTATCCTAACGTCAATACGAATAACGAAACTGGATACGGTTTACGTAAGTTCATGAATCCGGTAGCAGATATTAAGAATTGGATCGGTACAAGTTCTAATTATCCATTGTTCCGTTTAGCTGAACTTTATCTTATTAAAGCTGAAGCTCTGAATGAATATTATGAAAGTCCCAATCAAGATGTATATGATGCCATTAATGAAGTTCGTTCTCGTGTAGAAATGCCTGATCTTCCTATTGTTTCGGAAGATAATACAAAAATTGGCATGCGTAAACGTATTCGTAATGAACGGCGTGTGGAACTTTTCTTTGAAGGGCATCGTTTTTGGGATGTACGTCGTTGGAAGATTGGTGATAAGTGTTTTGGAATTCCTAACTATCGGATGAATGCACAACCGACAGAAGCGGAGATTATGGCAAAAGCCAATGAACTGGGCTATACGTCTATGACGGATAATGCCAATAATCCCGATTATTGGTGGGATCGGGTTTGGAATTCGAGAGATGTCGGATTACAAATATATTATAAACGTACGGTTGATGTGAATTGTGTATTTTCTGATAAGATGTACCTGTTCCCTATTCCGCAGGGTGATATTAATAAAAATTTGCATCTGGTACAAAATTACGGCTGGTAATTTAAATGATAATTTGAATTCATGAAAAAGGAGCGTATGGAAAAAACGTTCCTTTTTCTTTAAATAGTAGAATACTTCAATGAAAAATAAGTTAGTCTATATTGTGTTGTTTGTCGGTTTTTGTGTGAATATGTTTGCATGTTCTGATGGAAAAGGAGAGGCACTACTGCCTGAACCCATCCCCAATCCTACTCCTGTGCCAAAATACACTTTGCCGACAGGAAAATTGATATATATTCCTGATGAGTTACAGAGCAATGATTTTACGAAGGAGGAAAGTCAGTGGAGCTATTATCGTATGGATTATTCGGATAATTTTATCGTTTTCTGGGAGAAAGGTTTCGGCAGCAACCCTTTTACAGTGACAGATCAAGCTTTGAGGGTAGATATTAAAGACTTGTTGGAAAAAGCAGAGCTTTTTTATGATGTGAACGTTAATAAATTGAAGTTTGTTGAGACGGGAAAATCAAATACAGATAAATATCGTATGATGATTTTCCTGAAATATCAATCAGAATGGCTTGCAACAGGTTCCGGTTATGATGATATTATTGGTGCGTTATGGGTCAATCCCAGTACATGCCAGCCTGTTGGTTCTACAATAGCACATGAGGTAGGACATAGTTTCCAGTATCAGACTTATTGTGATAATCCGACAAGTGGCTGTGGTTGGCGTTATGGTTTTGGAGAGAATGAAGAAGGTGGAAATTGTTTTTGGGAGCAATGTGCTCAATGGCAAGCTTACCAGATATATCATGAAGAACGGTTCAATAATTATAATTTTGATGAGTATTTGTTGTCATGTTATAAACATCCGTTGCATGAGGCTCCTCGTTACGCCAATTATTTTATTCAGGATTATTGGTGTATGAAGCATGGCATCGAATTTATTGGTAAACTGTGGCGTGAGGCTCGAAGGCCGGAAGATCCTATTGAGGCTTATCAACGTATCACAGGTGTCAATCAGGAAACTTTCAATGATGAAATGTTTGATGCAGCCCGTCGTTTTGTGAACTGGGACATTGATGGGATAAAGGAATATGGCAGGAATTATGTAGGACGAAAGCAGTGTAAGTTAATTGCTTCAAAAGATGGGTATTATGCTATAGATCCGGCAGAATGTCCTGAGAATTATGGCTATAATGTGATTGTTTTGAATGTTCCTTCCGCTGGAGTAAAGGTTAGTGCGGATTTTGTAGGTATGGCAGGAGCTGACGGATACCGTAAGAAGAATGTGGACAAGGCTGGATGGAGATATGGATTCGTGGCTTATTTGGAAAACGGATCTTGTGTGTATAGTGATATTTTCTCAGAGAAAGAGGGCGAGGCTATTTTTGAATGTCCCAATTTCTGTAGGAAATTATATTTTGTAGTGAGTGGAGCACCTACTCAACATTGGCGCCATGCTTGGGATGATAATGATATGAATGATGAACAGTGGCCTTATAAAGTTAGATTTAGCGGAACAAACTTGTATGGTCAGATTGATGTTGATCCGGATAAGACTCCTGAAGATATAACCTTGATTTATGATGTACCTGTATCTTTGAGCAGTACGGATTATACGGGCTCTAATGTTCAAATAGAACTTCAGAGGCTTTGTCAATCCTTTTCATTGACTCCTGGGCAGATCAGTGATAAATGGGGAAAAGAAATTATTTTTGCTGGTGTAAACAAGGATGGCTCGCTGAATACGAATTCTACAGCTAATGAGCCGGGGCATTGGTTTGATATGGATGGAAATATTTGCGTTTGGGGAGAGAGAGCACAGATTTATTCTGAGCTCGATAAAGATAATTTTATTTTTAAGGTAGGACAATATCCAGGACATTGCAGAACTGGAGAAAAATATACCATAAGGCAATGCCTTGTTTATGGATATGAAACAGGACAGAAAGTACAAGCAACTTTTGTCTTTAACATAACAATTGAATAATATGAGGAAGTGTATTTTCATTTTATTGGTTATTCTGGCTGTGAGCTATAGACTAGAAGCTAAAAAGCAGGAGGTAGTTATGCCTTCCGGTAAAGAAATTTATATCCCTAAAGATTTGCAGGGTATGGATCTTCAAAATCCTGATAGTAAATGGAGTTATCACCGCATGGCATATACTGATAATTTCGTCATCTTCTGGGAAAAAGGTTTTGGAAATGATCTGTCTAATCCTCCTCAATTGGAAGGGCATGATATGAAAGTGGATTTGTTGAACTTAACGGAAAAATTGGAAAGTTTCTATCATTTCTTCCGAGATACCTTGAAGTTTTCCAAACCGGGTTCAAAGTGTGATAAGTATCGTATGATGGTCATGCTAAACTACTCTTTGGAAGGCACTGCCTATGGTGGTGATTATGATGGAGAAATCGGTGCATTATGGATTGCTCCCAATCGTGTGCAGGATAAGAAACTGAATTGCATTGCCCATGAATTGGGACATAGCTTTCAGGCTCAGATCAGTTGTGATGGAGAAGGAGAGGCTTGGGGAGGATGCGGTTTCTTTGAAATGACCTCGCAGTGGATGTTATGGCAAGTAAATCCCGAATGGATCACTGATGAAAAATATCATTGGGATGCTTTCATGAAGCTGACTCATAAAGCTTATCTCCATCTGGAAAATATCTATCATTCTCCCTATGTGCTGGAATATTGGGGTATGAAACGAGGATTGCCTTTTATTGCCGAACTCTATCGTCAAGGTAAGCGAGGAGAAGATCCGGTGATAACTTACAAGCGGATGGCCGGATTAGATCAGAAGCAGTTCTGTGATGAAATGTTTGATGCTTATCGTCATTTTATCAATTGGGATTTTCCTCGTGTATGGAAAGAAACTCGACCGTATGCCAATAAATATACTACCAGTTTAACCACTCTATCGGACGGATGGTATGGAATCGCACCGGACAACTGCCCCGAAAACTATGGATTTAATGCTATTCCGTTAGCTTTACCTGAACGTGGGAAGAAAGTAAAAGTAGAGTTCTGTGGAGAAGCAGGAAAGGAAGGATATAACGCAATTCATACGGATAAAGCCGATTGGCGTTATGGTTTTGTAGCTATAACGGAGGATGGCAAATCTATTTATGGGGATGTGAGTGATAATAGCGGAAAAAGTATTATTTTTACAGCTCCAAAAGTAAATAATTTGACTCATTTGTGGCTGGTTGTGATGGGTGCCCCTACTGAACATTGGATGAATCCCAATCCGGAGGAAAAAGATGCCCAATGGCCATATCGCATCAAAGTTACAGGAAGTAAACCTTTATAAACAAAATGCTATGCTTGCAAGGGCAACTTATGTAAATAGTCGTAACAATACGAGGGCTATCATTTATGCCTGTATTGCGGTGCTTAGTTGGTCTACTGTTGCCACCGCTTTTAAAATTGCTTTGACGCATCTTACTCATTTTGAGATGTTGTTGATAGCCAGTTGTACTTCATTACTTATATTTGCCCTTTTGCTGACCTTCCAGAAGAAGTGGAAACTACTGTCTGCATTGCCTGCCCGGCAATGGGGATATTTTGCATTATTAGGCTTACTGAATCCAGTGGCTTATTATCTGGTGTTGTTTAAAGCTTATGATTTGCTGCCTGCACAAGTGGCTCAACCTATCAATTATGCATGGCCTATTGTGCTATTAATTTTGCTGGCCCTATTTGCCCGTCAGCCCATACCTCCGAAGAAATATATCGGTATGTTTATTTCTCTGGGTGGAGTAGTACTTATTTCTGTAGGAACCGGGCAGTCGGGTGGCATGGATATACCTGTTCATGGGTTGTTGTTGGCAGCATTGAGTGCCTTGTTGTGGGCTATGTACTGGATGATAAATAATAAATTTAAGGATCGGACAGATGGTAGCGTTGCACTGTTTATGAGCTTTTTGTTTGGTACGGCATATTTACTGGTTGGCGCAATGATAGTGGGTGTTCACTTGAATACTTTGCCCGGTATCTTGTCAGGAATGTATGTCGGCGGATTTGAGATGGGTATCCCTTTCATCTTTTTCAGCCTTGCCATGCGGAAAACTACGAATCCGGCACTGGTCAATCAGCTTTGCTACCTGTCTCCTTTCTTGTCTTTGTTCTTTATTGCAATCATATTGGGTGAACAAATTGTGTTTACAACGTATATCGGCCTCATATTGATTGTACTAGGAATTATGTTCAACCAATATCTGGTAAAGAAATGAAAAAGATTATCCTTGCGATGGTAGCTGTTATGGTTCCGCTGATGCTTTCTGCCGGTTCTACTGATTTTTGGTTTCGTCATTTTTCAGTAGAAGATGGATTATCCTCCAGCGCTGTACGTGCTATTATGCAGGATAAATATGGCTTTATGTGGTTAGGTACGGATGATGGTCTAAACCGTTATGACGGTACCACTATTAAAATATACAGATTGAATCCGGAAGGAGTTAATGATTATATTTCATTTTTATACGATACTACAGATAGGATTTGGATAGGAACAGGGGACGGAGTTTATATTTATGATTATGAAACAGAGAACTTCGAGCCGTTTAAACTTCTGACTGCCAAAGGAGATAGCATTAAAACCAATGTGAATCATATTGCTGAAGACAGGGATGGTAATTTGTGGTTTTCAACCGTAGGTCAGGGAATCTTCAAATATAATGTATCCAAACATTATCTGGAGCGTTATGAGTTTAAAGATGCTGATGGATTGATGGCCAGCGTGTTGATTGATAGTGAAAATCAAATATGGGCTGTTACTAATTGGGGAAACCCGACTGTTTCTAAGTTGAATAAAGCGGAGAATAAATTTGAGCCTTTCCATATTACCTACGACACGGGTGGGTATGATTCCAACTCTTTGGTTATGCTGGAAGATTCTGAACATGCACTCTGGTTGGGAACCTGGGAGTGCGGTTTGCAAAAGATAGACCGGTATACCGGTAAGGCAACTACTTACTTGCATCCGTCGGATGGTAAAGGGGCAACGCATATTCACTCTTTGATGGAATATGCTCCCCATCAACTACTGATAGGTTCGGATGACGGGCTTTTACTGTTTAATACCCTTACATGCGAACACCAATTATTTACAGAAGATGAAACGAATCCTTATTCTTTGTCCAATCGTTTTGTTTATCCTATTGTAAAAGACGGTGAAGGTGGAATCTGGATAGGAACTTTCTATGGAGGTGTGAATTATCTGTCACCCAATACCGGGCAGTTTGAGTGCTTTGCTCATTCTCGTTTTTCCAATTCTGTCAATGGAACTGTTATCGGACGCTTTTGTGAAGACACTTACGGGCATATTTGGATTGCCTCTGATGATGGTGGTTTGAGTTGCTTTTCACCTAAAGATAAACACTTTACTCATTATCTACCCGATGAGCACGGAAATAGTCTTTCTTATCATAACGTACATGCACTTTGTATGGATGGTGATGATTTATGGATTGGTACTTATACGGGGGGAGTTAATGTGTTGAATACAAAGACAGGGGTATTCAGGGTTTATACAACTAAAGCGGGAGATCCCACTACCCTTGATAGAAGCAGTTCTTATGCTATCTTTAAGGACCGTGAAGCACGTATTTGGGTAACTTCCATGTCGGGAGTAAACTTGTATAACAGGGAAGAGGATAACTTTACCCGAATAAGAGATCTTGGTTCCTGGATCATGGACATAGATCAGGATGCCGATGGAAATATCTGGTTCTCTTCTCAGGGAAACGGGCTGTTCAAGTATGATCCGGATAAGCAGGAATGGACGAATTATGTACATAGCAGTGCCCCCGGTGCATTGATTAATGATCAGGTGAATTGTGTATTGATAGATGGAAATGGGGAAATGTGGATTGGAACGATGAACGGACTTTGCAAATACAATGCAAAGGAAGACCAATTTGAATTAATTCCATTGGATATTCCAAGCCGTAATATTTGTGCTATTATTGAAGATCAGCGTGTCTTATGGCTGACTACTACAAAAGGGCTGGTGCGATATGTTCCCGGAGAAAGTTGTCAGGTATTTACACGAAGCGACGGATTGCAAAGTGAGCAGTTTCTGGTGAATGCTGCTTTGAAAGCTTCCGATGGGAAAATCTACATTGGTTCTGTAAATGGGTTTAATGCTTTCTATCCTTATCAGATTAAAACGAACAAGGTACTCCCTCCGGTAATTATTACGGGACTGGAAGTATTTAATAAAGAGATCCGGATAGGTGATAAGTTGTTGCCGAAGGCTCTGAACCATATGGAACAGTTGGAATTATCTTATAAAGATCATGTCTTCAGCTTGCTTTATGCTTCATTGAGCTATTGTACGCCCGAAAAGAATCAGTATGCCTATAAACTGGAGGGTTTTGATAAAGAATGGAATTATGTAGGTTCTCAAAATAAGGCTACTTATACCAATCTGCCTGCCGGAACCTATACTTTTAAGGTGAAAGCTACTAACAACGATGGTATCTGGAGCGAGCAGGAAGCAAGCCTGAAAATAGTTATTCATCCGCCTTTCTATTGGAGTCTACCGGCCAAATTGCTTTATTTCCTGTTGCTGTGTGTGGCATTGACTTTCTTCATCCGCTTTCTGCTGAAAAGGAGTGAAAAGAAACATACAGCAGAAATTAAGCAACTGAATGTGAATAAAGAGAAAGAGGTGCATGAGGCTAAGATTAAGTTTTTCACAATGATAGCTCATGAAATCCGTACTCCGGTTTCGCTTATCATTGGTCCGTTGGAAAAGATTATGAGATCATCCATACCTATGCCGGCGATGCTGCGTGATGACCTTAATATTATAGACCGTAATAGTCAGAGATTATTGTTCCTGGTAAATCAGTTGTTGGACTTCCGCAAAGTGGAACAGGAGGGGATGACCATGAAATACACCTTACAGAATATTCGTCAATTGCTGGAGGCTGTTTGTGAACGGTTTAATCCTTTCATTACCCAACATGGTGCCCATCTTACGGTGGAGTATCCCGATGCGAATTTTACGGCTATGGTGGATAGCGAGGCTGTCACAAAGCTTATCAGTAATTTGCTGACGAATGCAAGTAAGTATACAAAAGATGAAGTTATCCTTTCGTGTGTGGTGCAACCGGAACAGCATACATTTGTAATCAGGGTAACGGATAATGGAATCGGTATAAGTAAGGAGGATCAGAAGAAGATTTTCAAACCTTTCTATCAGGCCATGGACAATAAACCCGGTACAGGTATTGGACTGAGTATTGTGAAAAGCATTGTGGAGTCTCATAATGGCTGCATAGAAGTGGAGTCTGAAGTCAACAAAGGATCGTCCTTTATAGTAACATTGCCCATCGAACAAAGTCAGGAAGCAATTCAGGAAGGGGAAGCGAATGGATTGAATCCGGCAATTCCCGAGGATATTTTATCGGAAAGCTTACCGGCGGCGGTCTCTAAGGATAAACCGGTCATGCTGATTGTGGATGATAACGAAGAAATGCTGAACTTCCTTTCCGGCAATTTCTCTAATCAATACTCTATTCTTACGGCTGAAGATGGGATAGAGGCTTTGGAAAAGTTGAAAGAGAATGATGTGACCCTGATTGTGAGCGATTGGATGATGCCGCGCATGGATGGGGTGGAACTTTGCAAGGCTTTGCGCGCTGATCAGGACATCAGTCATATACCGTTTATTTTGCTGACAGCTAAAACGGATACGAATTCAAAGATAGAAGGTATGGACTGCGGGGCGGATGCTTATATTGAAAAGCCTTTCTCGGTACAGTATCTGGAAGCATGTATTAAGAATCTGCTTGATCTGCGTAATTTGTTGCGTCAGAAATTCTCTAAAATGCCATTGGTACCGTTGAACAGTATTGCCAATAACTCTATGGATAATAAATTCCTTACCCGTATCAATGAGATTATAGAGCAAAACTTCTCAAATTCGGAACTGTCTGTTGATTTTCTGGCAGAAGAACTTTGCATCAGTCGTTCCGGATTATTTGCCAAGATAAAAACGCTGGCTAATGTTACTCCGAATGAACTGATTCAGATTGTGAGGTTAAAGAAAGCTGCTGCCTTGCTTTCAGAGAATAAATACCGGATCAATGAGATTTGCTATATGGTAGGTTTTAATAATCCATCTTATTTTGCCAAATGTTTCCAAAAGCAATTCGGTATCAAACCCGGAGAATTTGTTAATGGAAAAGAATAATTCTGTCAACAAATTCGTTCTATAAATTTGTACTATCTTTTTCTTTTCATACTTTTGTAAGTCAATTAATTTTTAAGAGTATGAATAAGAAATTACTTTTATCCTTATTTGCCCTTGTAGGTGTATCTGTCTGTCTGTCGGCAGCAGATGAAGCGCGTTTATTGCGCTTTCCGGCAACGAACGGGAACGAGATTGTTTTCTCGTATGCAGGCGATTTGTATAGAGTGCCTGTCACTGGAGGAGAAGCGCAGCGCCTGACTTCGCATGTGGGTTACGAAATGTTCCCTCGTTTTTCACCCGATGGCAAAACGATTGCTTTTACCGGTCAGTATGATGGAAATACGGAAGTATACACCATCCCGGCAGCTGGTGGAGAACCGCAACGCCTGACGTATACTGCAACGAATTCCCGTGATGACCTGGGCGATCGTATGGGACCTAACAATATTGTGATGACCTGGACACCGGATGGTAAACAGATCATTTATCGTAACCGTATCAGTGATGGTTTTTCCGGTAAGCTTTATTCTGTCAACCAGGAGGGTGGAATGCCCGAAATCATTCCTTTGCCCGAGGGCGGCTTCTGTAGTTATTCTCCCGATGGCAAGCAGTTGGCTTACAACCGCACCATGCGCGAATTCCGTACCTGGAAGTATTATAAAGGTGGTATGGCGGATGATGTCTGGATATACGATCCGGCAAAGAAATCAGTGGAGAATATAACGAATAATGTTGCTCAGGATATCTTCCCCATGTGGATAGGCGATGATATATTTTTCCTTTCCGACCGTGACCGCACCATGAATATCTTTGTTTATAATACGAAGACAAAACAGACGTCGAAGGTTACTAACTTTACCGAATATGATGTGAAGTTCCCGAGTGCTTCCGGCAATACCATTGTGTTTGAGAATGGCGGATATATCTATAAGATGGATGCTGCCACTCGTCAGCCCGAGAAAGTCAATATCAGTCTTGCTTCGGATAATATCTATGCACGCAGCGCCATAAAGAATGGAGCTAAGTATCTGACTGCCGCCAGTGCATCTCCCGACGGAGAACGGGTGGTGGTGACTGCTCGCGGAGAGGTTTTTAATCTGCCTTCAACTAAGGGTGTGACGAAAAATATAACCCGCACTCCGGGTGCCCACGAACGTGATGCACAATGGTCTCCTGATGGAAAATGCATTGCTTATATCTCGGATGCTACCGGAGAGACAGAACTTTATCTTCAGGATGCAGTAGAAGGTAATCCGGTGCAGCTGACCAAGAATAATGATACGTATATCCGCTCTTTCGAATGGAGTCCGGACAGTAAGAAGATTGTTTATACCGACCGTCAAAATCGTATCAATCTGCTGGATGTAGCTTCACGACAGGTGACTATGTTATTACAAGACCCGATGGGGGAACCGCAGGATGTGACTTTTTCACCGGATAGCAAATGGCTGACCTATACCCGTGATGCAGATAATGAAATAACTGTTGTATATGTCTATGATATTGCCGGAAAGAAGGAATATCCGGTGACGGACAAGTGGTATAATTCTTCTTCACCGGTATTCAGCACGGATGGTAAGTATCTGATTTTCTCATCTGCCCGCGATTTCAATCCTACGTACGGCTGGTTGGAATGGAACCATGTCTATAATAATATGTATGGAGTTTATCTTGCTTTGCTCTCGAAAGATACCCCGTCACCTTTTATACAGAAAGATGCCGGAATGAAGAACGACAGTGAGAGTGAGGCCCCGAAGGCTACTGAAAAGACTGCCGGAAAGAAAGACGCGAAACAAGAAACTGCTTCTGCGTCACTCGTCAAGTTTGATCCGGAAGGTATCACTGACCGTATCATCAAGCTTCCATTGTCGGCTTCTTATTATACTAATTTCTATTCAAACGGAAAGAAAGTATATTACTGGGGCAATGGCGGAACGAAGTTCTTCGATCTTGAAGGTCAGAAAGAAGAAACGGTTGCCGATGGTGCTATGATGACGGTTACTCCGGGTAGTCAAAAGGCTTTGTTCTACAAGGACAACAAGCTTTATGTAACCGCTATACCGGAAGGAGCGGCTAATCTGAGTACACCTGTCAATATGGATAATATGTCCATTACGATAGATTATCCCAAGGAGTGGGCGCAAATCTTTGATGAGGCCTGGCGTGCTTATCGTGATGGTTTTTATCTGGAGAATATGCATGGTGTGGATTGGAAAGCAATCAAACAGAAATATTCTGTTCTGCTGCCTTATGCAAAGACGCGTCTCGACCTGAACTATATCATTGGAGAGATGATTGGTGAGCTTAACTGCGGACACGCATACGTCAATCCGGGTGAAACGGATAAATCGGCACGTATCAAGACTGGTTTGCTGGGTGCTGAGGTATCGGCAGATAAGAGTGGTTTCTTCCGTTTGGATAAGATACTTCCCGGTGCTTCCTGGAGTAAGGAACTGCGCTCTCCGCTTACTGAACCGGGTATTGAGGCTAAGGCCGGGGAATACATTGTTGCCATTGACGGTATACCGACGAATACGGTGAAGAATATCTATGCTTTACTGGTAGGAAAGGCTGATGTACCGACAGAAATCTCGCTGAACAGCAAACCGCAATTGGCAGGTGCAAGAAAGATTGTCATCAGTCCGCTGGAAAATGAATATCCTCTTTATCATTATAACTGGGTACAGAATAACCTGAAGAAGGTGGAAAAGGCATCCAATGGACGTATTGGTTATATCTATATTCCTGATATGGGTCCGGAGGGTCTGAACGAGTTCTCCCGTTATTTCTATCCGCAGCTCGACAAGGAAGGTCTGATTATAGACGACCGTGCTAATGGTGGCGGTAATGTATCTCCTATGATTCTGGAACGCTTGTCTCGCGAACCTTACCGCTTGACGATGGGACGTGGTACGAAGCGTGTCGGCACTATACCCGATGCTGTGCAAGTGGGGCCGAAGGTTTGTTTGATTAATAAATATTCTGCTTCTGATGGTGATCTCTTCCCGTGGGGCTTCCGTGCACTGGGACTTGGTAAACTAATCGGTACCCGCACCTGGGGTGGTATTGTAGGTATCAGCGGACCGTTGCCTTATATGGACGGTACGGATATCCGTGTTCCTTTCTTCACCAGTTATGATGCGAAAACAGGCCAGTGGATTATTGAAAATCATGGTGTCGATCCGGATATCTTGATTGATAACGATCCGGTGAAGGAATGGAACGGTGAAGACGAACAGCTCAATAAGGCTATAGAAGAAGTAATGAAGGAGTTGCAGAACCGTAAACCATTGCCGCCTGTTCCGGCTCCAAGAGATTTCAGTAAGTAATTATATACTTTACTATACTGTTATAAATATGCCATTCTATAAGGAGAGTTTTGATCTTTCCTTATAGAATGGCATATTCTGTTTATCTTTGTGGCTCAGATTTCGTAATTATAGAATTAAGAGGATGAAGGATACTCAGATTATTATGTTAGGTACAGGTAATGCAGGCGTTACCAGATGCTATAATACTTGTTTCGCAATCCGGACAGCTGAAAATGTGCTGCTTGTGGATGCCGGTGGAGGAAATGGAATATTGGTTCAGTTGGAGAAAGCCGGTATCGCCATTGAACGTATTCATGATATGTTTGTGACACATGCTCATACGGATCATATATTGGGTGCGGTATGGGTAATCCGGATGGTAGCACAACAGATGCAAAGTGGGAAATATGCAGGAGGCTTCCGGGTGTATGGACATGATAAAGTATTACAAGTTCTGGATTGGATCTGCCGGATGACGTTACCTAAGAAAATTGTACAGTATTTGGGAAATGGCATTGAGCTTTGTGAGGTTAAGGACGGAGAGACATTTAAAGCAGGGGAGTTAAAACTACAATCTTTTGATATAGGATCGACTAAAGAGAAACAATATGGTTTTCGTACCACATTGCCGAATGGCCAATCGCTGGTTTGTCTTGGAGATGAACCTTATAATGAGAAGAATCGTCCCTATGTGGAAGGGGCTGACTGGTTGTTGTGCGAGGCTTTCTGTCTGTATAAAGACCGTGATATATTCAAACCTTATGAGAAACACCATAGTACGGCACTGGATGCCGGGAAGCTGGCGGAAGAACTGAAAGTGAAGAATCTGTTGTTATATCATACGGAAGATAAGACGCTGAATACGCGTAAAGCGTGTTATACGGAAGAAGCTGCTCAGGGATTTTCCGGTGTGGTACACGTGCCGGATGATTTGGAAATAATAGACATTATTGTTAATTAACAATATGCTATGCAGTCTTTTTTCTAATTTGTTATTTCTCTAATACAAAGAAGTTATTTTGAATATTTAATTAGAGGAAGTACATTATGAAAATTAATTCAGTATTTAGTAAAGCACTTGCCGTGGCAACAGTAGTAGCCACTTCTATAGGTTTTCAGTCCTGCCTGGACGACGACGACAATAACGCTTATTACCTGAGGTATCCTAATGCCCTTGTGACAGTGAAGGAAGCTGCCGATGGAGCATTTTTCTTGCAGTTGGATGATAAGACGACCTTATTACCGACCAATGTGAAAACCTCTCCTTTTGGAGATAAAGAGGTCAGAGCATTGATGAATTACAGTGAAGTTGACGAAGCCAGTGGTGAATACACGAAAGCAGTGCACATCAACTGGATAGACAGTATCTTGACAAAGCCTATCGCTCCGGATCTGGGAGAAGAAAATGATAAAATATATGGTACAGATCCTGTGGAAATAGTAAATGACTGGGTGACCCTTGCAGAAGATGGCTATCTGACACTCCGTTTCAGAACTGTATGGGGAGGTTCGCAGAAACATTTTGTAAACTTATTGTTAGGACAAAATCCGGATAATCCTTATGAAGTGGAGTTCCGGCATAATGCGTACGGTGATACGTATGGAAAAACGGATGATGGCTTGGTTGCCTTTAAGTTGGATGAATTGCCTGATACGGAGGGTAAAACTGTTAAGTTGAAACTGAAATGGAAGTCATTCAGCGGTGATAAATCAGCCGAATTTGATTATTGCACCCGGAAATCCGTTGCACCGAGTGAGCCCGCTGCTGCGGCTGTAAGAAGTAATTTAAAGTTGAAATAGTTTTTGTATGACTATGATTGATTGATAGAAGGAAGGATACCATTAACTTTGGTGTCCTTCTTCCTTTTTTAAGATATACTATACAGTTTTCTCCAGGCTTCTCTTTAATATAATGGTTATCCATACGGAAATGACAAAAGGGGCAGTCAGGGTTGTAATTCCCCAATGCATACCCAGCCATTGTAATAAAATGGATATAAGGATGGAACATACACACCATGCTCCGGAACGTATTGTTTTATCACCCAAAGCAATGGCGCACAATACACCGTTATAACCGATCAATCCGGCATTTAGTATGGCATGATCCATACCGCTTAGCACAGCCACAACTATTGGAAGGATGGAACCTAAAGCAGTATAGAAAGCATTGATGCGGGAATTAACTGCAATGGCAATCAGAAAGAATAATCCTGATATACTATTCCCCTGAAACATTACTTGACCTATATTCAAACAGAAAGCGCGGAGGAAATCAGAGGATGGCTCTGCCCCAACAGGTGTGGTGGATAATAATAATGAAGGAAATATCCAGTGACATCCAACCAGTAATATCCATACAGATAAAATAAAGGGAGCCGTATATCCGGATAAACGATGCTGAAGGCTGAAGAGATAAGTGATCCAGGTGGATAGGGCGGAAGTTATTAGCAGAAGCAACATTGATAGCCATGTTATCTCTATAAATACTCCGATGGCGATACCTACTAAAGTACCATTGAATCCGTATAGTCCATTTTTTATATCCTCACGGCTGTAGCTACAAATCCAGGCAGTTGCAGTACTTATTATATTGCCAATAATAGCTAATAAAGCCAATTGCCAGGAACTGTACAGAATTCCTGATAGCATTAATATACCTGAAAATGCATTGTTTTGGAACATCACTTGGCCGATGCCACGGCTGATAACAAATAATCCCTCGCGCATAACTCTATTGCATATAGAAAAAAGTTTGTATTCTTGTCTTGCCTTTAAAGGCTTTATATATGACGTGTTGAACGAGTTTGGTTTCTTTTTCGATCATTGCAAAGATAGGTAAAAAGCTTCATGGCATCAAAAATGGAGGTGCTTTTTCAGTATGTAAGCTTTAATTTTCCAGCAATAGCTATGAACTTTTCGAAAGAACGGCTGTCCTGCATCCCTCTATTCATCGGCCTTAACGGATGGAAGGGGTACAAACGGGTGCGGTGAAGGCAATATGTGGATATAGTATTCATTCGTTTTGCTATAGGAATTATTTGATGTTGACTACCTTCAGTAAGTCTGCTGACTATAGCAGGGCTGACGCATTAAAAATACTTCATTGATAAAAGTTCACAAAGTAGTTC